>Ga0156174_1068_pt1 | contig 165434 bp, 136 predicted proteins | sample RifCSPlowO2_12_FD_107827 | JGI IMG/M metagenome (GOLD analysis project Ga0156174, IMG submission 107827) | Bacteroidetes bacterium RIFCSPLOWO2_12_FULL_35_15
CTTAACCGCAGCAGGAGGAACAACGTATTCCTGGAACACCGGTTCAACAAATAATCCAATCACAGTTACGCCAACAGTTACAACATCTTATACGGTAAGCGGAACAGATGCATCAGGCTGTACCAATACTGCAATTGCAACAGTTACTGTAAATCCGCTTCCGATAATTACAGTTAACTCTCCAACCATTTGTTCAGGAGGAACAGCCACCTTAACCGCAGCAGGAGGAACAACGTATTCCTGGAACACGGGTTCAACAAATAATCCGCTGAGCTTTACACCAACAGTTACAACATCTTATACAGTAACAGGCACAGATGCATCAGGTTGTATAAATACTGCTTTTGCGACTGTTACCGTTGATTCTTCACAAAGTGCTGCATTTAATTATTCGGGATCAACCTTCTGTCAGTCGGGAACAAATCCAACACCAACTATTACCGGAGCAGCAGGAGGAGCATTTACTTCTTCTCCAGCAGGATTGACAATCAATGCAAGTACAGGAACCATCACCTTAAGTTCAAGCACACTGGGCTCATATAATGTTACATATACAATAACAGGAACCTGTTCAGGTTTGGAAACAGCTACTGTTAATATCAGTATAGTACCTGTTGCAACATTCAGCTATGCAGGTCCTTATTGTCAGAGTGCTACCAATCCATCTCCTACATTTACAGGAGTAGGAAGTGCAGGGACCTTCAGTTCAACAGCAGGCTTGGTTTTTGTAAGTGCAAGTTCGGGAGAGATTGATCTTGCAGCAAGCACAGCAGGAACATACACTGTAACAAATACGATTGCAGCATCGGGTGGTTGTGCAGCTGCTATTGCAACAGCAACTATTACAATAAATCAGGCTCCGACAATTACAGTTAACTCTCCAACCATTTGTACCGGAGCAACAGCCACCTTAACCGCAGCAGGAGGAACAACGTATTCCTGGAACACCGGTTCAACAAATAATCCAATCACAGTTACGCCAACAGTTACAACATCTTATACGGTAAGCGGAACAGATGCATCAGGCTGTACCAATACTGCAATTGCAACAGTTACTGTAAATCCGCTTCCGATAATTACAGTTAACTCTCCAACCATTTGTTCAGGAGGAACAGCCACCTTAACCGCAGCAGGAGGAACAACGTATTCCTGGAACACGGGTTCAACAAATAATCCGCTGAGCTTTACACCAACAGTTACAACATCTTATACAGTAACAGGCACAGATGCATCAGGTTGTATAAATACTGCTTTTGCGACTGTTACCGTTGATTCTTCACAAAGTGCTGCATTTAATTATTCGGGATCAACCTTCTGTCAGTCGGGAACAAATCCAACACCAACTATTACCGGAGCAGCAGGAGGAGCATTTACTTCTTCTCCAGCAGGATTGACAATCAATGCAAGTACAGGAACCATCACCTTAAGTTCAAGCACACTGGGCTCATATAATGTTACATATACAATAACAGGAACCTGTTCAGGTTTGGAAACAGCTACTGTTAATATCAGTATAGTACCTGTTGCAACATTCAGCTATGCAGGTCCTTATTGTCAGAGTGCTACCAATCCATCTCCTACATTTACAGGAGTAGGAAGTGCAGGGACCTTCAGTTCAACAGCAGGCTTGGTTTTTGTAAGTGCAAGTTCGGGAGAGATTGATCTTGCAGCAAGCACAGCAGGAACATACACTGTAACAAATACGATTGCAGCATCGGGTGGTTGTGCAGCCGCTATTGCTAATGCAAGTATTAAGATAAATCCTTCACAGAATGCATTATTTAATTATTCAGGATCAACCTTCTGTCAGTCGGGAACAAATCCAACACCAACAATTATCGGAGCTCCAGGAGGTATATTTACTGCATCTCCTGCAGGATTAAGCATCAATGCAAGTACAGGAACAATTACATTAAGTTCCAGCTCACTAGGAACCTTTACTGTTACATATACAACCACAGGAGCTTGTTTAGGATCGACAACAGCTACTGTAACTATCAGTAATGCGCCTGTTGCAACATTTAGTTATGCAGGACCTTATTGTCAGAATGGGACTGATCCGTCTCCGATTTTCTCCAGTGGAGGGACGGCAGGAGTATTTAGTTCTACTCCAGGATTAGTTTTTGTTAATGCAAACAGTGGTGAAATTGACCTTTCTGCGAGTACAGCAGGAGCATATACTGTTACAAATACAATTGCAGCCATAGGAGGATGCCCAGCCTCTTCTTCAACTGACTTGGTTCAAATTATTGCAATTCCAATTCTTACAGTTACATCAGATTCAATTTGTCAAGGGCAAACAGCATCACTTTATGCAAGCGGAGCAAGTTCTTATCAATGGTCCACTGGGGATGTTACCCCTGGTATTTCAGTATCACCTTCAACTAACACTACATATTCAGTAACAGGAAGCAATTCAGGATGTATAAGCACAGCAATATGTAACGTCATTGTTAGTCCAGTGCCAATACCAATAGTAAGTGCTAATGTAACCATAACCTTTGGCAGCAGCACTCTTTTGTTCGTCAGTGGAGGAACAAATTATCTTTGGACACCTTCTGTTGGATTAAGTTGTACTAATTGTCCGAATCCTATTGCAAGTCCTCTTATTACAACAACCTATTGTGTAAAAGTCATTAACGGTGGAATTTGTAGAGATAGTGCATTTGTTACAGTTACAGTGAATGAAATAAAATGCGATGATATTTTTGTTCCTAATGCTTTTTCACCAAACGGAGACGATATGAATGAGTTGGAATGTATACTTGGAAGCTGTATTGCAAAGATGGAATTTGCCATCTTTGATCGTTGGGGAGAAAAAGTTTTCGAATCTACCGATCCTGCGAATTGCTGGGATGGAATGTATCGGGGGAAACCGATGAATACAGCAGGATTCGTGTACTATTTAAAAGCAACGTTGATTACAGGAGAAAAAATTTCGAAAAAAGGAAATATAAATTTAATAAGGTAAGAACAGAATTATTAAAAAACGAAAACAATGAAAACAAATATCGGTCTGATAATATCTTTTGTCCTATATTCATCATTTTGCATTTCTCAAGATATGCATTTTTCACAATTTTATATGTCGCCATTGACACTAAATCCTGGAATGGCGGGGGTTAATTATAATTTTGAAGCACTGATAAATTACAAGGACCAATGGAGAGCCATTGCAACACCTTATAAAACGCTTGCAACTTCAATAGATGCTCGTTTAAACAAGAAAAAAAATAAGGATAGTTATTGGGCAGGAGGGCTTAATTTTTTCAGCGACAAAGCCGGAAATGCAAACATTGGAACAACCCAGGCTAATCTTACAATAGCATATCATCTCAATGTGGCAAAATATCAAACATTAGGTATTGGTTTGCAAGGAGGATATGTTCAAAAAAGTATCGATTACGACTCACTTCAGTGGGCAAGTCAATATGAACCTAATATTGGTTATAATCCAAATATTCCTTCCGGAGAACCAACTATGTCTAATTTTTCATACTTCGATGTGGGAGAAGGAATTGTTTGGGCTTATGATAACTCGGCAGGCTTAATACATGTGGAAGATAATCATGACTTGAAGGCAAATCTTGGCATTTCTGTATTTCATGCATATCAGAAGAATTCATTTTATAAAACATCAAAAGAAAAATTATATCTAAAATATGTGCTTCATGGTACAGCTTTGATAAGTTTGCCAAACTATCATAATCTTGCAATCATTCCTGGATTAGTGTATTTCAGGCAAGGTCCGGCTCAAGAGATATTTGTTGGTTTAATGATACGTTACAAATTGCGGCAGGATAGCAAATACACCGGCATTAAAAAGGGAGCTGCAATTAGTTTAGGAGGATATTACAGGGTTAATGATGCCATTATTGCTTCGCTTTTACTCGAGTATTCCTCTTATTCAATAGGTATCAGTTACGATCTGAATGCATCAAAGCTAACAACTGCAAGTAATGGAAGAGGAGGCCTTGAACTCTCAATTAAATATACAATGTCAAATATTTTCAAGAAAACTATGGTGCAAAATTTTAAAAAATAGACATAGAAGATTAATATTTACTATACCCTAAAAGAAAAAATATAAACAAATTTTTTAAAAAACACATTAAAGGCTATTTGTAGGCTTTCAATATGTTTTTTGATTGTTTGTTTTGAGCGGGTTACTTTCCGATACAAAAAGTAAAAAATCAATTATATTAATGTTTTAGAGCGTTTGTTCCAACCTTTGGGTGAACAAGAATAAGGCAGTGTAAAGTTCATGCTTATCAATCGGTTTATTTTTTTCAAGTAAATGCAAACATTAATTCGTGATTCGCGAATCACGATTAATGTAGGAAGTACAAATCTTCCGTTTCCCTTTTTTTTTATTTTATTGGTTTGGATTATTTGTATTTTTTGTCAAGTATTGGTTTGGATTATTTACAATTGTACCTAATTATTGATTTGGTATTTTACAAATAAAAGAAAGAAATGTATCTAATTAGAACGATAGATAAGAGTTGTTAAAATGGCAATTAGCTGAGAAGTTAAAACCACTTATATTGCGTGGGGCACGTCAGGTTGGAAATTTTACAACTTGAGCTCCATCATGACCGGAAAAATTTGCCCCCAGAGATAATGCTATAAGAATATTGATTATGATTGTAGTACATCAATTTTGAAGTTGTACATCAATTTTGAGTATGGATCTGAATTTGCTGATCTTGATGGGGCTGAGTGAGTGCATTTTCCAGCTAGCCTCATTCTCTTTGAAATCAATGGTTTAGGCTTTTTATGCAGAGGGCAATTTTTTTCATAAATGTATGGTATTTCCTTGTTTTTGGGATTGTGAATTATTAACTTGATTTCACAACTTTATAATGCAATCAACGTCTTTTTTATTGCATCACGAAGTTTCTTGTCAACGTTTACCTGATCAATATAATTATTAAAATGAATAACGATTTAAGCAATTAATACCCATAATTGTACCAATGAACTGATAAGCTGAACATCTGTGCTTTTTTAGTTTTCAAACGCCTTGCTCATTCTATCTTGTTCCGATCTTGAGATACCAATGTCATTCGCTACACTTCGCCAATTACTAACTGAACTTTTAACTTGATCTATTATTGCTTTACCTTTTTGTTCATCAATACGAAAATATTTTGCAACACTTAATGCGAGTTCTAAATCAAGTGAATTATCATTTTCGGAAATATTTAGACTAAGTCCACTACCAAACTCATTTGGATTAATATCATAAGCAGGGGATAATCTCCATCCGTTATCTGTCAAAAGGAAACCGTGATTTCTTAAATGGTCGTCTGTATTTTTTACACAGATATGAAAAACTATTCTTCGCCAAAGCTCTTCCAGATCTGCGTTTACATCAGCACCATGTTTTATCAAAAAACCAGCTATCTCAAGATAACTTACCCCTGTGTCATGCCCAGCCCCATCCATGTAACCTAATAATGTCATTGCTGATGCAAAGTGAATCCTCTCCCCCTTTTCGTTTCTGTCAAAGCGTTTAGTAATGTAGGTATGATATTTATTATTGAATTGTTTTACATCACCTTCTGCAATATTTATTCCTGCTTTATAGGCAAGAATATTAACGACCATTTCCCATGCACCTATATCGTTTTCATCTTTAATACTTGGAAATTTTGCTATCCATAAATGACCATTTGGATCTGACGTACTTGCTTTAGGTCTTGCACCACCTAATGAAGAACCCGGAGCAATAAGTAAATTGATCCATCTCAAACTTTCTTCATCATCACTGTTATCTTCTTCAAATTTAATACTGGCTTGCTCTAATTCTCGCAAAGAAGCCCATGGTGGAGCGGCCATCTTTTTATCAGCATTTAAAAAATCTCCTTCTTCATTTAATTTAAAACGAAGTCCACCCATGCGATGACCATCAAACACTCCCAGTAAATAATCTGATTCAAGTAAATGTTTTGTATCACGTTTTTCTTTACGTGCTATAATAGCTTCTCTTCTGTCCATAAGCACTCGTCCCCAACGATCAGGACAGGAATCGAGAAAGGCGCCAAAATTCAATTTTTCATCTCGTGGAAAATACCGGCCTGCATATAATTGTAAATCGGGATCAAGCATATAGGTAAATTCCGATTGCAACCATTCCTTCTTATATTCAAAGGAAAAAACTTCTTTTCCCTTTGCCGGAATAGCAGAAAGAATTCCCATAAGAAAAGGAGCTTGAATTCCTTCCCAATCAGCGTATACTAATATTTCTTTTTTTTCTCTCATTTTGTTTTCTTTCTAGGAGCCCTTTCTTTGACTTCCAATTCGGCATCTTGTAATTTTCTTCCTAAAGCATCATCCGCGGCCACTTTTAGTAAATCTTTATCAAGGCCGAGCACAAATAGCACCTGGCAATATGTTCCCATGGCAACACTTGGCGAGCCTTTCTCTACATGCCAAAGTGTAGCTCGACTAATGTTTGCGCGCTCTGATACTTGTGCGGCTCCCAACTTCCTTCGTAATCGGGCAAGCTTAATGTTTTCGCCAAGTTCTTTTAAAACTTTAAGAGATGAAGGCATTAATAAAGGCTTTTTGGTATTCATAATGTTTACTATTGTATACAAATATAGGATATTTGTTTATAATAGTAAACATTATAGTGTATTTTATTTTCAATTTCTATATCAAACTAAGCAAGGATTGCTAACCAAATTGTCACAGAGTTAGGGTAATTATGGTGAATATTTGACACAAAGTTAGGGTAAATTAAAATCTTGTATTTCTTGAATCGAACAATATTATCCTTCAAATATTTTAATTTAAGGAATTATTAGTAGTCTGATTGCATTATAGTCGTAACATTTGGACCGACAAATACTCGAAATCAATTTTAAAGCTCAGCAAATTTTAAAAATCTGAATAAAAAAATTCTATTCAATATTATTTTAATTTAGTATATCCCAATGCAAGAGCAAGATCCGGATGATTGCCTGACCATATTTTTAATTGTTGCAATGTCTTAAACTCATTGCATACATGAGTAGTATCAAGCATCTTATACTCACCAATATTTTTTATTTCTTTCACTACTTCGTTAATAGAAACAAAATTACATACTGAAATTCATAAACATGGCGAAGAATTTTAGTAATTTTATAATATAAAAATCGATAAAGAAATTAAAATAGTATTACCTGAAATTACACTTAAAAAATAGCATGCAATTGCGCTCGGAAATTCTCGCGATTTTCTGTAAATTCCCGAGAATTCTCGTGTTTTTCCGAGAATTCTCGAGTCATAAATATGGCTAAACGCCTTTGTTATTGCGTATGGCCGAGAAATCCCGAGTTTATCCGAGTAAAGGCGAGAATTCTCGAGCGTTTCCTGTAAATCCCTTTTTCTTTTATTACTAAATTTACCTGTTTAATACACTATCTTCATATCATACTGGTATTAAGTGGATCCTGGTGCATTCATTGTTTTTATCATGTTTAATTTTCGATAATAATTAAGCCAATATCACTTCCGTTTTACTATATTTGAAAAAGTGTAAATTAATATCTTCACATGTCTGATATCGAACAAATAACTGATGCATTAATTGCGTTTCGTAATGAGCGTGATTGGGAACAATTTCACGATACAAAAAATTTAGCTACTGCAATTTCAATTGAAGCGGCTGAACTAAATGAGTTGTTTCTCTGGAAAACAATTAAAGAATCTGAAGAAGTTGATAAAGAAAGATTGAAGGAAGAGCTTGCTGATGTTTTTGCTTTTGCTTTTTTGCTTGCTGAAAGACATAAATTGGATGTAAAACAAATTGTTTTGGAGAAGATCAAAAAGAACGGAGAAAAATATCCTGTTGATAAAGCAAAAGGCACTGCAAAAAAATACAACGAATTATAAAGATTAGATATTTATGGTTCAACCAACTGTTAATTTTGTATACGAAATAGTAAAGGTTGGACATTTGGTTGGACATGATGTCCAACCCGAGATTACGAAAGTGAATAACCTGGACATAAATCTGGACATAGTGTCCAGATTTAGAAAGATAGAAATGAGAGCAAGAATAAACACTGTAGTGAAACTAGTTCGCATGGACACTCGCATGGACATTATGTCCATGCGGTAATAATAGATAATAATGCAGAGAAAGGACATTTATAAGGACATGGTGTCCTTATAATAAGGGGAAAAAGGCTTGAAAAAGCAGAGAAAGGACATAAGTAAGGACATGGTGTCCTTATTATTTATAAAAAAGATGATAAAATAAAGAGTAAGGACATTAATAAGGACATGATGTCCAGCCTGATTAAATTAATTATCGCGACATAAATCGCGATACAGTGTCTCGATAAGCATTGGGAATGAAATAAAAAAAGGTAATTAAGCAACATAGACATGAACCTAGACATGATGTCTATGTTACAAACAATAAGATTGTAAGTGTCACTAAACAAGGGTGAAGAGGATGTGTAACAGAAATTAGTATAGGATTAGCAAAAAACACAACGAGTTATGAGTTTGCCATTTGATTTATCGATTGAAGTTTCCGAACAATACGATTTCAACAAGGAATCTTTAGTTAAAATCGAACAAAATCCATGGGTAAAGAATCAATGGCCGTTGGTGTATTTTATACAAAACGAATCTGAGCGTTATGCGTATGTAGGTGAATCTACAAATGCATCAAGTAGGATTAAAAATCATCTTGCAAATCCAAAAAAATCAACTGTATTTAATAAGATTTCAATTATAGGTAGTGATAAATTTAATAAATCAGCAACTTTGGATATTGAATCTCATTTGATTCAATATATCACATCTGAAGGAACCTACAATCTACAAAATGGAAATTATGGTTTAGTTAATCACAACTACTATCAACAAGATTTATATAAGAATCTTTTTAAAGAAGTTTGGAATAAACTAATAGAGAAAAAGATTGTAAGTAAATCACTTGTCGAAATAGAAAATTCGGAAATTTTTAAATACTCCCCATACAAATCATTAAATGAAGATCAATATAAATCTGTTATTGAAATACTTGACGGGTTGTGCGAAAAAAAGGCAAATAGAATTTTTATTAAAGGAAGTGCAGGTACCGGAAAAACAATACTAGCAACCTATCTGATAAAATTATTAAATTCGGATATAGCAGATTCGGATTTCGAAGATTACAATGATGATGAGCTAAAAGAAATAAATTATATAAAAAAATTTCAAAATAAATATCCTAATGCAAAAATAGGATTAGTAATCGCAATGACATCTCTTAGAGAATCATTGCAGACTGTTTTCAAAAAAACACCTGGCTTAAAGTCTTCAATGATATTAAGCCCATCAGATACATTTAAACCTAAAGAAAAGTACGACCTGTTGATAGTAGATGAAGCACATCGTCTACGACAATATAAAAATATTGGTTGGCGAGGAGCGTTCAAAAAAAATAATAGAAAATTGGGCTTGGATGATTCTGGAAATGAATTAGACTGGATTATAGCTAATAGCAGGAATCAAATATTTTTCTACGATTCAGCCCAGTCTGTCAAACCCTCTGATATTGCAGGAAAGTGTTTTGATACATTGTTAGATGATAAAAATACATTAGAGTTGGAGCTTACATCTCAAATGCGAGTTTTAGGAGGGAATAACTATATCAAATTCGTAGATGAATTACTTCATGCAAAAAGAAAAATAGACAGTGAGTATTCTGTAAAAGATTACGAGCTCTTTGTCTTTGATTCTTTAAAAGATCTTTATTCCGAATTAGAGGTAAGGGAAAATACATATGGATTATGTAGATTAGTTGCTGGTTATTCATGGCCTTGGCTATCAGAAAAGAATAAAAGTGTAATTGATATTGAATTAGATGGATTACAATTTCAATGGAATCAAACGCAAAAGGATTGGGTTAATTCTGCAAATGCATTTAAAGAAATTGGATGTATTCACACCACTCAGGGATATGACTTAAATTACACAGGCGTTATTTTTGGTAAAGAAATTAATTATAACAAAACAACTAATAAAATTGAAGTTGACCCAAAAATGTATTTTGATAAATATGGTAGAATAGGGGCGAATGAGGAAGATTTGAAATCCTACATAATTAATATTTATAAAACAATAATGTATCGCGGGATTAAAGGAACCTTTATATATGTATGTAATAAAGATCTTCGGGAATATTTAAAACAACACATTTCAACCTATAAAAAAGAAATTCCATTCAGAGTATTGAAATTTGATGAAGTAAAACCATATGTAAATTCTGTCCCCTTAGTTGATATCTCTGCAGCAGCAGGTAGTTTTAGTGATTTGCAAATACATTCTGATCTCGAATGGATTGAGTTACCATTTAATATTGCTGTAAAAGAAGGTTACTTTGTATGCAAAGTTATTGGTGAATCAATGAATAAAAAAATTCCAAACGGTTCATATTGTTTATTTACCAAGTATGAAGGAGGAAGTAGGAATGGTAAAATTGTTTTAGTTGAAAGCACCAATATTCATGATTCAGAATTTGGTTCCTGTTACACGGTTAAAGAGTACCATAGTACAAAAAACATTGAAAGTGACAATTGGACTCATCAAACAATAACGCTTAAGCCATTATCATATAGTTCAGAATATAATGATATTGAAATTAAAGAGGATGAGTTAAATAGTCTGAAAGTTATTGGTGAATTTGTAAGGGTGTTTTAGAAGAATTATTTTAAACATTAATAGACTTTAATGACTTAAGGAATGACAGGGTGTTATGTTTATTTTGAAGATAAAGAAACTGAGGAGTGGTTTAAGTTAATGATAAATAGAATTTAGTGAACTTTTATGAAACGAGATTTTTATTCTGAAAACATTTCTACATTTCTAAATTCGTCCTCTCAGGAGATTTTAGGTGCACTCGCGGATAATAATGATTTTTCTTTGGAGCAAACCCAAAAGGATGCGTGGAATCAAGAAATTAGAATTTTGAAGGAAGTTTTAAAAAATTATAATGGTTCAATTTTCTTTGAATACTCAATTCCAAGAATGGGTAGAAGAATTGATGTTGTTCTACTAATTAGAAATGTAATTTTTATTTTAGAATTTAAAGTAGGTGAAAAAGAGTTCTTGCTTAGCGCACTTGACCAAGTTTCTGATTATGCACTTGACCTGAAAAACTTTCATAAAACAAGTCATCTACCTTTGATTGCCCCCATATTAATTGCAACACATGCAAAATCCATTTTACCAAATATTTCGTTGACTCATCATAATGACAATGTTTTATTTCCAATAAAGACGAATACTGAATTATTAGTAACTGTAATTGATAATGTACTTCAATTTGCAGATGGAGAGGACATAAATACTGTAGATTGGGCTGCAGGTAATTATTCACCAACTCCAACAATAATTGAGGCAGCGATGGCTTTATATAACGGCCATTCTGTATCTGAGATTTCAAGGAGCGATGCATCAGCCAAAAATTTAAGGGAAACAAGCAATGCCATTTCTAAAATTATTCGCAATGCAAAAGAAAATAATGAAAAAGCAATCTGTTTTGTCACAGGAGTACCAGGTGCAGGTAAAACATTGGTAGGCTTAAATGTTGCTGCAAAACATTTTAATAAGGCGGAACGGTCTTCAACTGTCTTTCTTTCTGGAAATGGACCATTGGTGTCTATTTTAAGAGAAGCTCTTACAAGAGATAAGGTAAAAAGAGAAAAACAAAAAGGGAACAAGGTTAGAAAGGGTGAGATTTTAAGTTCGGTTAAAGCAGTAATTCAGAATGTGCACCATTTTCGTGATGAATGCTTAAAAGATATTAATGAAGCACCTTTTGAGCACGTAACGATTTTTGATGAAGCTCAGCGAGCATGGAATTTAACTCAGACAGCTAATTTCATGCAACGCAAAAAAAATCATCCTAATTTTTCTCAATCAGAACCTAATTTTCTAATTTCTTGTTTAGACAGGCATAAAGATTGGGCTGTAATTATATGCCTTGTTGGAGGTGGACAAGAAATCAATACAGGTGAAGCTGGAATCAGCGAATGGATAGAATCCTTAAATCTTTCATTTCCAAAATGGCATATTTTTGTTTCAAATAAATTAACAGACAGTGAGTACGCAGCTGGAAATGCTTTACAGATTTTAGAAGAGCACAAACATGTTATTTTTAAAGAAGAGCTCCACCTTTCTGTTTCTTTGCGTTCCTTCCGTGCTGAACATCTTTCCCTTTTAATGAAAAATCTTCTTGACCTTAATTTAAAAGAAGCACAATTAAATTACCAACAAGTAAAAACAAAATATCCAATTGTAATTACTCGTGATTTGGAAAAAGCAAAAAAATGGTTAAAAGAAAAAGCAAGGGGTAGCGAGCGTTACGGCATTGTTGTTTCTTCTCAGGCTCAAAGATTAAAACCATTAGCAATTGATGTTAAATCACCAATGGAGCCAATTCATTGGTTTTTAGATGAAAAGAATGATGTTCGATCTTCTTTTTATTTAGAAGATGTTGCCACAGAATTTCATGTTCAAGGATTAGAATTAGATTGGGCATGTGTTACTTGGGATGCAGATTTTCGTTTCTCACAGAATGCTTGGCAGCATTTTTCTTTTGTGGGAACAAAATGGCATAACATTAAAAAAGAGGAACGTAAGATTTATTTAAAAAATGCATACAGAGTTCTTTTAACTAGAGCAAGGCAAGGGATGATAATTGTAGTTCCTTCTGGTGATATCGAAGATCATACTCGTAACCCTAATTATTATAATAGCACATTTGATTATTTAAAAGAAATAGGATTTGAAATTATTTAATTTTAACCATATGATTTACTTTGAATATATCTCTCTGAAAATTGATTTATATTTAATACTGTAAAAAGTCGAAGGTAATTTTTTTCACTTTGCAATATATATTACGTATCGTTCTCAAGAAAAGTCCTACCTGGGAAAAAGGATGCAAACGGGAGACGTTTAATTACTATTTTCCCTTTCAATCTTCAATTTTTCGTTATGAAATCAACTCGGGTTTAATTATATAATTTGAAATAAGTAATTATGTATATTTATGAAATTTTGATATTGAATAATTTAAATGGAAAGGGGCTAAGACAAAAGGACAATGTTTTTCTTCAATCTAATTCTCCTCCTTATAATATATTTTATAAAATTTTCTACCATCAGCATCTACACCTTGCTCAATTAATTCTTTATCGCCATGGATGTATATGTGGAAATTTTTGTCGAGTTTTAAAACGCTTTTAAACACGCGTTCTTGTTTTTTTACGGCTTGTGGAGATATTTCAAAACTATCTGCGACTTCAATTTCATGGCTTTCTCTAAAGGTTTCATCATAATTTCGGAATGATTTGATTATCCCTTTGTCCTGAAGTACCTCATCTTCAAACTCTTCTTTATCAAAATTTTCGTGGCCTTTAAAATATTGTACAGAGCGATTAAGCAAATCTATCTGATCCGCTTTGCTAACCTCAAACTCCTCCGACAACTGTTTTGTAACAAAGCTCTTAGTGATGTTTAAAAATTGATTTGTTTGATTAAATTCATTATTCAGTTGAGCTAATCCTAAAAACGTTTCTTTCCAGAATTGAGCTTCCTCACCACGATTTTGATTGTCAATTATTAAAACATCAAAGCCATCTTTTTTATTTGTATTAAATACAAGGCATCCTTTGTCAAATTTAGTTACATCAATACCTTCTTTGTATGTGATAGAAAATTTGCTTTTCACTTCATCGATTTCGAAAAATCCATTCTTGGTTTCTGTTTTAAAAATCCCGATGGCATCCATCGTTTTGTTTTCATTTAAACAACCCTCAAAATAACATACATACAATTCCCCCGATTTAATTTTTGGATGGTTGGAACTTTGGGCTAAATGATGGGCAATGTTAAGTGATGCTTCGTGAAAAGGTGTTTCTTCCGAAAACATTTCACGCATGTAATTATAAACTTCATTGAATTTTAAAGATGAAGCATGTGCGAATTTATATTTTTCGTAAACATTTATAAATTTAGTTAAGAAAAACGGTTTTAGCCTATCTGACAGTTCTGCATCAATAACTAAAGGTTCTTTTGATAATATTAATTCCTGTTCGGTTGAATTGGTTCCGATGTAGTGAACAGAAATTTGCTTCAAGGTTGCATTCGTGAAATCCATTAATTGATTTTGTATTTTATTATTTTAATAAATTTTTAAAATTTACCCCAGCAAAAAAGGCTTGTAATCCCTAATTTTACGGTCTGCTTGGTAATTGTTGATTTTTGCCTGATCAGGTAAAAATAGGCTTTTTTGGCGATTTTTGTTGCCCGAATATTGAAATACCTTTTGTATTTTTAAAAAAAATCCAAACACAACCGTTTCAAATTAATTTTATGAAATAGCCATGTTTGCTGGAAACACTAACAATTGATCAAAACAATTTTCGAACTGGCAGGGCAAACAGCCGGTGGCTGTTTGAGCCAGTAAGTGCGTTAGTATGGCAATTAAAAAACAAATTATTCACATATGAAATTCGAAAAAACGTTCACACTAGCAAATGAGCTCCAAATTAATCGCATCGGGTATGGAGCAATGAGAATTACAGGCAAAGGCATTTGGGGGCCACCTGAAAATAGGAGTGAAGCAAAAAAGGTATTAAGACGTGCCGTAGAACTTGGTGTAAACTTTATTGACACCGCTGATAGTTATGGTCCAAATGTATCTGAAGAGCTCATTGCAGAAGCGCTATACCCATATCCCAAGAACCTGGTGATAGGAACGAAGGGCGGTTTCAAAAGAAGCGGACCGAATCAATGGGAAATGGATTCAAGTCCTGCACACCTTGAAGAGGCTTTAAATGGAAGTCTCAAGAGATTAAAACTTAACTGCATTGATTTATACCAACTACATCGTATTGATCCCAACGTGCCTGCAGAAATAACTTTTGAATTTCTTCAAAAAGCTCAAAAGGCAGGGAAAATTAAACACATCGGCCTATCTGAAGTTAGTGTAGATGAGATCAAAATGGCTCAGAAATATTTTAAAGTTGTGAGTGTACAGAACAAATATTCAGTTGATTACCGTAATTGGGAATCGGTGTTAACGTTTTGCAATCATAACCACATTGCATTCATCCCCTGGAATCCTATCAATGCGGGCAATGTTAAGAAGATTGAACTGCTAAATAAAATTGCACAGCAACACAATGCAAATGCCCATCAAATTGCGCTGAGCTGGTTGTTGCATCATTCGAACAACATCCTGTTAATTCCTGGTACATCAAGTGTTGAACATTTGGAGGAGAACATGAAGTGTGGGGCGATCGCACTTACAGAGGCTGATATGAGAGAGCTGGATAAATTATAATTTTGTTAAACGGCTTGTATAGTATCATGTTACTATACAAGCCATATTACAAATCCTAATTATATTCGTTAAAAATCTTCAGTTCCAGCTTTTCATTCTTTAAAATATCTTCAATCTTTTTTAAATCTTGTTCTGTATTTCGAATGATTTTATTTTGACTGTCGCAATTAAAAACTTCAAAAGATATTTCAATGAGTTTGATCCCATTTAAAGGAAGTTCCGTTGCTCTGCGTTGGTCGTATATTTTTCGTTGTTCAGCTCTGCTCACACCACTTACTGTTTTAATGTTTTCTTTATCAAAAAAATCAGTTGCTTCGGTATGCTGCGCTTCTTTATATTCAATTACTAAATTTAAACTAGGATAGTAAGCATCAACAGGCAATTGGGTTCTTGATTTGCCATCTTTATGTAAATCTCCAACCAGAAAATGAAATCGTTTTTGGCGTTCGGCTTTTTGTTCTAAAATAGTATCGCATAAACCAATCACATAGAATTCATCGCTAAGCAGACGGGATTTTTCAGCTTCTAATTTCTTATCAGAAACCTGTTCTTGTTTGTATAATGTTGTTGGTTTTGCTGCATTTTTAGGAATAAAATACCAATATGTATTTTGCTCTTTCTGCTCGGTATGCACATATGGTATTGATTGCAATTGATTTGTCCGGCTCAATGCTCTTAAAACATCTCTGATTGGTTTTCCATTTTTTATGTCTTTATTAAAAATACCAGCTGCAATAAACTCCGGCATTAATTCTTTAGCAGGAATTATTGTAAAGCTTGGATTTTTTACAAAATACGCTTCAATTACACTGTTTATAGTATCTATTTCTTTGCTCATAAATTTTAATTATTTGAAATAATTTATCTTGCTAACCCGAGAAATGCGAATGTAGTGTTTTTTGGGGATCATGTATTGCTTATTTTGGAAACTACATGTTGTAATTTTAGTATTACTTTCCGATACAAAACCGTGAAAAAATATTCGTTAACAAATCATCACTCGATATCTCACCGGTGATAGTTCCCAAATAATGTAATGCCTGACGAATGTCCATGGCTAGAAAATCACCTGAAACATTATTATTCAATCCTTCCAACACCTTTAATAATGCTTCATTGGTATTTCGTAATGCTTCAACATGTCGAACATTGGTAACAATTGTTTCAGTCATATTTACGGTTTGCTTATCAAATAATGTAACCAGATGTTTTTTTAATTCATCAATTCCGATTCGCTCTTTGGCTGATATATAAAGCATTTCAGGGAAATCCGAAAAACATTGTCTGATATGGTCTATTGATTCTTTGTCGATTTTATTGGCTACCAAAACCAATTGCGAATTGTTTAAATGAGGCTTTAATTCTTCCACTGTTTTTTTTAATTCGGTGGCGCTTAATTTTAATACATCCACGAGATAAACAGCAATTGAAGATAATTTAATTTGTTCGTATGTTTTTATAACACCTTTACTTTCAATAATGTCAGACGTTTCACGTATTCCTGCTGTATCAATTATTCTGAAAAGAACACCATCAATGTTCAATTCATCTTCAATTACATCGCGTGTTGTTCCCGGTATTTCCGAAACAATGGCTCTGTCTTCTTCCAATAAAACATTTAACAAAGTAGATTTACCGGCATTCGGCTTTCCAACGATAGCGACAGGAATACCATTTTTTATTACATTTCCTACTTCAAAGGAATCGATCAAACGTTGAACAATCCGTTGAATGGAATTTACCAGATTTTTAAGATCAGTTCTGTCAGCAAATTCAACATCTTCTTCCGAAAAATCCAGCTCTAATTCTATCAATGAAGCAAAATCAATAAGGTTTTGTCGCAATAATTTTATTTTATCAGAAAACCCTCCGCGCATTTGTTGCATCGCTACCTGGTGCGATGTGGCAGAATTTGATGCGATCAGGTCGGCCACAGCTTCTGCTTGTGAAAGATCCAGTTTCCCATTTAAAAATGCACGCAAGGTAAATTCGCCTTGATTAGCCATCCGTGCACCCAGCTTAATAAACAGTTGTATGAGTTGCTGCTGAATAAATTTTGAACCATGACAGGATATTTCAACCGTATTTTCGGCAGTATAGGAATGAGGGCCTTTAAACAAACTTACCAATACCTCATCTATAATTACCGCTTCATCGTGAATAACTCCAAAATGTATGGTATGAGAAGCTTTATTTTCTAAGTTCTTTTTTTTTAGATTTTTAGTAGCAAAAACGCTTTCGCAGATGCTGATTGCTTTGTCACCGGATAACCGGATAACGCCAATAGCCCCAATTCCTTGCGGAGTAGCTAATGCCACGATAGTGTCGGAGTTTAATGTTGAGAAATTCAATTTGAAATGTTTATTCTTTATGTTTCAAGGACTAAAAGTACTAATTATAAATTTTATTCATCAAAATCAATTCTATTGGAACGTAAATTTTTATTTCCCACAACATTAAACTTTTAAACTTTTGGCTTTAAACTTTCAAAAAATTTGGCAAAACCAGCTTAAAATTTTACTTTAGCATCCTCAAAATTCGAAACAGGATAATTTCGTTTTGGAATTTTCAAACTATTAACTTTCTAACTAAAAAATATGAGCGTATTAGTAAATAAGCAATCGAGAATAATTGTACAAGGATTTACCGGTACAGAAGGCACTTTTCATGCTTCACAAATGATCGAATATGGAACCAATGTGGTTGGTGGTGTTACTCCCGGAAAAGGAGGAACAACGCATTTAGATCGTCCTGTTTTTAATACAGTAAAAGATGCTGTTGATAAAGCAGATGCTGATGTTTCTATCATTTTTGTTCCACCTGCATTTGCTGCAGATGCAATCATGGAAGCTGCTGAAGCAGGTATCAAAGTAATAGTTTGTATCACCGAAGGTATTCCTGTTAAGGATATGATCCTTGTAAAAGAATATTTAAAAGGAAGATCAAGCAGACTGATCGGACCAAATTGTCCGGGAATTATTTCTGCAGAGCAAGCTAAAGTAGGTATTATGCCTGGCTTTGTTTTCAAAAAAGGTAATGTAGGTATCGTTTCAAAATCAGGAACATTAACCTATGAAGCATCTGACCAGACTGTTAAAGCAGGCTTGGGAATTACTACTGCTATTGGTATTGGTGGCGACCCGATTATTGGAACAACAACCAAAGAAGCTATTGAGTTATTAATGAATGATAATGATACCCATGGTATTGTTATGATCGGTGAGATTGGCGGAAGCCTGGAAGCAGAAGCTGCCCGTTGGATCAAAGCGGATGGTAACCGCAAACCGGTTGTTGGATTTATTGCCGGAGAAACTGCACCAAAAGGTCGTACTATGGGACATGCCGGTGCAATTGTTGGTGGTGCAGAAGATACTGCTGAAGCTAAAAAGAAGATCATGCGCGAATGTGGGATCATTGTTGTTGATTCTCCTGCTGATATTGGAAAAGCGATTGCTGATGCGTTATCGAAAGAAGCAAGAAAAGCGAGTCCGCACCATCATGAAAACAGAGTTGATTAATTTTTTGAAAATGAAATAGAAATAATAAATGCCCTGATAATTTTTATCAGGGCATTTTTATATTTTTTAAAATCAGTCTTATCTGAAATAATATGAAAGTTGGAGGGAAAAATTACAGAACCATTTGGCTGAAAGAAGAGGATCCAAGGGTAATTTGTATCATCGATCAACGTCATCTGCCACATAAATTTTTAATTGAAGAATTGCATACTACAAACGAAGTTGCAGTTGCAATAAGAGAAATGCACATTCGTGGTGCCGGACTTATTGGTGCTACTGCTGCTTACGGAATGTATCTGGCAACGATAGAAGCAAGAGAAAAAAAATCCTTCAGTGATCATTTACAAAATTCTGCTCAACTTTTAAAATCAACTCGTCCCACAGCAGTTAATCTCGAATGGGCCGTAAATAGAATGTTAGATGCTATATCAAATGTTCAATCTGTTGATGAAAAAATAATTTGCGCTAAAAAAGCCGCCATCGCCATTGCAGATGAAGATGCTGATCATTGTATGAATATTGGCTTACATGGTGTCAGCATCATTGAAGAAATTAGCAAACAGAAACAGGACGAAACTGTAAATATCCTGACACATTGCAATGCCGGTTGGTTAGCATTTGTTGATCACGGATCGGCTACAGCTCCGATTTATGAAGCATTTGCAAGAGGAATAAAAATTCATGTCTGGGTGGATGAAACCCGTCCACGTAATCAGGGAGCAAGTTTAACAGCTTGGGAACTACTAAATCAGGGGGTGCCGCATACAATAATTACTGATAATACGGGCGGACATTTAATGCAGCATGGAATGGTGGATATGGTAATTACCGGTGCCGACAGAGTAACAAGAGTAGGGGATGTAGCAAATAAAATTGGAACTTATTTAAAAGCATTGGCAGCAAAGGATAATCACATCCCTTTTTATGTTGCTTTGCCTTCTTCAACTTTTGATTGGAAAATCTCTGACGGGATAAAAGAAATACAAATAGAAGAACGGAATTCCGATGAAGTAAAATACATATCCGGCCTGTGTGACGGTGAAATAAAAAAAATATTGATCACTCCTGAAAATAGTAATGCAGCAAATTATGGTTTCGATGTAACACCTGCAAGGCTAGTCACAGGTTTGATTACAGAGAGAGGTGTATGTAATGCAACTGAAAAAGGAATAGTAGATTTATTTCCTGAACAAAAATAATATGGGCGAAACGGGTGTTATAAAATTTAATTGTAATTGGATCAAGGAAGGCCCACTGGATAATGAAGTGATCGCTGATTTAAATAACTGGCGTGATAAACTTTATAAATTAGGCTTCATTGGGGTGTATGAAAATAGGATCGGGTATGGCAACATCAGCAAAAGATACAATAAAGATCAATTTATCATTTCAGGGACAGCAACAGGAAAATACAAAAAGCTCAGTGCAGAACATTATACCAGAGTTACTGATTATAATCTGGATAAAAACTCAGTAACTGCAAAAGGACCAATAATAGCTTCTTCCGAATCTCTGACACATGCTCTGATCTATGAATGTGATAAAAATTGCAATGCCGTAATTCATATTCATTATCTGGAATTATGGAATAAAATGATGAATAAAGTTCCTACAACTGAAAAATCTGTTGAGTACGGAACACCGGCAATGGCAAAGGAAGTGAAACGATTATTCGTTGAGACAGATCTTTCTGAACAAAAAATACTTGTTATGGCAGGACATGAGGAAGGAATTATTTCTTTCGGAAAAGATCTGGAAGAAGCAGGATCAATTTTAATGGAAGCATTGAGGAAATATAAGTAATTGAGAAATAAGATGGTGTTTGAATTTTATTGAAATTTTTTTTAATGTCATTTCTCTCTATGGTAGAAATGAACAAAGTATGATAATTAATTTAGCCTTAATTCTAAAATAAAATTTTAATGGAAACAAATCCTGACCAAACCTTACAAGCAGAAATTAATAGTATAGCAGAATTTACCCCTTCCATAAAAGAGTTTGTGAAAGAGCTTTCAGTAAATAAAACGGGGAGAGAAATTGCAAGACTCCATAAACTTATTTCTCATTTAGCAAAACACTTGCAAAATTCAAAAGAAATAAGTGATATAGAATATTTACGATCTGATGAAGGGAAAAAAATTATCGAACAGATTCTTGAAATTGGAACAAAAGAAGAACAACCGGAGAAATTACTTTTATTATCCATCTATCTGACTAATTTTTGTGATAAACAATTTATTGCTGATAAGAATAAACAAGAAGTTTTGCAGGCCCTGGCTCAAATTACTCCTGCTCAAGCCGAAATGTTGCGTGATGTAACGGAGTGGTTGGTATTAGCTTCCGGAAGAGATATTGTAAAACAAAGCACAGATCATAAATCTGAAAATATAGACCAGCCTTACGAGGGATACATTATGGAATCATTAATAGCGATTCTTATCCGAACAACAATTGAAAATACTACACCCCATATTGATGCATTACTAAAAATGAATGTGTTTGTTATTGCTAATAATGGTGAACCCATCCAGCACTTCGGACAAAGCGGTAGAGGCTATAAACCAAGCAAATTAGGTTTGCAATTATTAGAATATTTAGGTCTTCCCTTAACTAAAATGCCGGAAAAAAAAGATTTCAGGAAATAATTCGATGTCAGTTCGAGTGTTTTTCTTTTTAGAAAAATGTATCGAGAACAGATGACTTAGCTCTTTCGAAGATTTCACCATCTTGGCGAGATGGCATTAATTACTTTCATTTCGAACGGAACAGAGTGAAGAGAGAAATCTGCTTGTAGAGAGGGGAGTCGAAGGGGCGAAATTGACAAATACAAACTGTCATTTCGAACGCAATACAATGAAGAGAGAAATCTGCTTTCCGAGATGAGATTCTTCATTTCATTCAGAATGACATTTTTTGGAAAGTGATTTCGAACGCAAAGAAATGAAGAGAGAAATCTGCTTTCCGAGATGAGATTCTTCATTTCATTCAGAATGACATTTTTTGGAAAGTCATTTCGAACGCAATACAATGAAGAGAGAAATCTGCTTTCCGAGATGAGATTCTTCATTTCATTCAGAATGACATTTAGGAAAGTCATTTCGAACGCAATGCAATGAAGAGAGAAATCTGCTTGTCGAGATGAGGTTCTTCATTTCATTCAGAATGACATTTTTTGGAAAGTGATTTCGAACGCAATGCAATGAAGAGAAAAATCTTCGTTCTGAGATGAGATTCTTCATTTCATTCAGAATGACATTTTTAGGAACTGTCATTTCGAACGCAATGCAATGATATGAGAAATCTGCTTGTCAAGATTGTATTAGTATAGATTAGTCTCCAACTAAAAAAAATCCGATAGTTTTTTACTATCGGATTTTTTTAATTAAAGTTTAAAATCTTAAGGCTTCACAAATTTCTTCACGATCTCCCCTTTTTCTGATTGTATTTTAACAAAGTACAAACCATGAAAACCTTCAGGTAAAGAAATGTTAATGCTTTGAGTGGAGGCATTTACATTTATATCGCTAATAATAGTCTGACCTAATATACTTGTAACAGTGATAGTTGTATTAACTATTTCGTTATAATTAAAATTGATGGTATTACCCAGTTGGTTTTGTAATACCTGAACCTGATTATCAAGAGCAGAGTTAGTTGAACTGATCATTGATTTACAGTTTCCTGATTTAGAAAAATGTAAAGCAAATCTATCCCTTGCATCTGATGGTGTTGCAAAAAAAGCATAGTTGGTTGTACTATTCAAATCAATAAATTGCTGCGCAACTTTATCTTCTAATGATACACAGGAATAATCTGTATTAATAGTTGAAACACCGGTAGCATTTATTTGAAATTTACCTGCCATACCAACATGAACATTAACAGGTAATGTATATTCATCATGGCTATTAGTAAATGTACAAATAGTCAATGGGAATGTTGCTTCAGCATTGGTAGTTATGCTAGGTGCTAATTTGTTTCTGCTTTTTCTGAAAGGGTGATCTTTGGGATCCCAGCCATCATTAGCATCAGCTGCACAAGCCACTTTTAAAGTATGCGACATTGTATTGTTTTGGTCAGTACCGGAGATTGTTAAATTTAAAAATGGATTTGTGTTAGCAACACTTCTTATACCTGTTGTTAGATCAGCAACTTTAGCTGATTCCGGAACCGTAACACTTGCACCGGCACCTTGCGCGTATGCCCAGAATCCTTGTCCTGAACCAATTACATCTGCTCCTGAAAGTGGCACCCATGCTTGAGAAATATGATCATAAACATCTATATATTGTAAACAATTTGTTAGGGTCATACTTCCTACTGTAACAGGAGAGGCAAATGGATTACCGGCAATATTTTCTCCATCATAGTAAAGTGAAGGATCTCCTGCACCATAAGGTCCGCTGGAATTGTTAGTATAGCTTAAGTTTATTGTCTGATCCCCATAAGTTAGAGGCCCTGTTACGGTTGTTGTGCATGGAGTAAAAGCGGAAAGGGTACTATCATCTGCAAAGTAAACCAGGAATCCTTGGCCGGATGTTAATGCTGTGCCACTGTTGACTGCTGCATAGTCTGCAATAGTTTCATCATATTGCATGATGGTACCATATTGACCCGGAGGGTTAGTATTATAATCAAAGTAAAGTGTTGCATCCCAATCGGACATAAATGCTCCTGAAACAGGAGATGTTATTTCAGCTGAAGTTGGAGCACGGGCAGAAATATATCTTTCTACCTTGAAATTCCCGCTGAGTGTACCTGTCACCGGAGCCAAACATGCTGTTTTTGTAATATCAGATTTTAATGTAAATGTTCCGGAATTACCAAGATCACCCGCATTTACAGTTAAAACATCGGTAAGGGTAATACTTCCACTGTTGGTAGTATTGGCATTGATCTCTAAATTTGCTATAGTTCCTGTACCGGAAATTGTTTTTCCAACACCATTCATTTGAAGTGTGAAAGTGGTACTCGTTAAATTTGTATTTAAGGTTAAATCACCTGAATTGCCTAATACTCCGGCACCAGCACCGGTAATATCACCTGTTGCAGCTATGTTTATTCCACCGGAACCAATATTTGTTGTAAAGGCAGAGGCCCAGGTAGCAACACCCCCAGTATTGACAGACAAGGATTTAGCGGCACCTGGATTCGCATCCATTGTAACGGTAAAACTATTTTCGATAATTACATCATCTAAATTAGTTGGAGTACAACCAACACTTGGTCCACCTGTAGTTTCCGACCATAATGTTGGTGTGGTCCAGTTTCCTGTTGCAATGGAGTAAAGCGATCCGGTAGTAGAACATGCTTTTTCTCCAATTTGTAAATCAATAGTACTGGGAGTAGCAGGAATAGTAACAGAGGTTGCTTGGGTAGCATTTGCACCTTGTGTACCAACGGTGGGTAATGACCAGGCTGCCCCATTGTATATCCTGATGGCGCATGCACTCGTTAATAATCCGGCATCTTTATCAGTATTAACAAAGTTAGCCGTAACGTTATAATTGGTATAAACGATCGCTGAATTTGTGATGGTCCAATAACGATTTACTGTTGCTGAAGCTAAGAACCCGGAAGTTGCAATTGCTGCATGATCACCTATTGTAGTGGATGCTGTTAAATTACCTGCACTTGATACAGTTGCAAATGTAAGATCTAATGGTGTATAATCAGTTCCGGAGCCAAGTTCAAATGTCCTTGAAACATTAGAGCCTGTTGCAACATTTTTACGTAAATTTCCAACAACATGTCCGCTGGTTCTTGAAACTGTTCCTACAGCAGGAATAATAACATTATTAGCAGCGGTAATAATATTTCCTGCCGTAAATGTAAGCGTTGAATTTATGGTAATATCACCATTGATAGTAAGAGAAGTATTATTTATGGTAACATTGGTAAATGTAGTTGCATCACCTGTCATAATCTGAGCCACACCATTAAATAAAACAGTATTGGTTGCTCCCGGTGTTACAGTCATTGTTCCACGTGTAAAATCACCTGCAATACCAACTGTTGCCGCTGCTTGTAATGTTTTGGTACCTGCACCGGAAAAAGTCAGATTATTATAATTTACACCACGCACTGTTTGAGCGCTACCACCGTTGTAATCAACCGTTCCTGTTCCATAGGTGAAAGTTCCTGTATTGGAATAAGCGCCGGCAATATTAAAAATCCCAGAAGAAAAGGTAAGTCCTCCTGCGCCTGTGCAGTTGCCGGTTAAATTAAGTGTATAAATAGACATATCTATGCTGGCAGGAGTTGTTAATGTTAAATTGCCTGAAACATTGATATCCCCATCAGCACTTTTTGAACCTGAAAACGTTTGAACAGAAAGGTTTCCATAGTCAGGAACCGAAGAAACTGTTTGTGCATTATTTCCATAATAGATAACTGTACTATTACTGGCAAGAGAAATATTTGCATTTGTAAAGAGGGTTGGAAATGCAACATTGGTTGCAGAAGAATTAGCACCAACATAAAGAGATGCTCCTGCTGCTAATGTTAAGCTCCCGGTAGCATTACCCGTAATCTGGTAGGTACTGGTGAATAAATTTCCGGCACTAACTGTTAAATTTCCGTTTACAGTTATGGCTCCGCCAATTGTTTTATTACTACTATTACAAGTCAAATTCTGATAAGTAGTAGGTTTTACAATTTGAACAGCTCCATTATAATTTACTGTATTGCCAGCAGCAGTTGCATCTAATGTTGGACTTATAGGAGAACCTGAAAAATTCAAAGTGGCACCTATGCCTTGAGTAAGTGTACTTGCAATACTGCTTGATAAGGTAGAAGTAACTGTAAGTGTACCATTATTTGTTGTATTAGCACTGATATCTAGTTTTGCTAAAGTCCCGGTTCCACTAATTATTTGGCCTGCTGTTGTAACCGTTTTAATAGTAATAGAAGTACTTGTAAGAACTTTATCAAGAGTAAGACCTCCGGCAGTGTTAATAATTCCGTTAGCTGTACCTGTAATATCACCTGTAGCCTCAATCTTTATTCCACCCGATCCAATATTTGTAGTTAAAGCGGAGGCCCATGTTGCCACACCTCCTGTGTTAATAGTTAATGATTTGGCAGAACCGGAGTTACCATCCATCGTTACTGTAAAGTTGTTTTCAATAGTCACGCTATCTGAACTGGTTGGAAAACACGCACAACTTACACCACCTGATGTATAGGACCATGTGCCTGATGTGGACCAGTTTCCTGTAGCAATAGAGTAGAGTGAGCCTGTTGGAGAGACAGTGTTTTCTCCAATCTGTAACTCAATAGTATTAGGAGTTACCGGAATAGTAACTGATGTTGCTTGAGTTGCGTTCGCGCCTTGAGTACCAACATTTGGGGATGACCAGACTGCTCCATTGTATAGTTTTATAATACAGGAACCTGTATTTAATCCAACATCTTTATCCGAATTTACAAAGTTACAGGTAGCACTATAATTTGTGTAAACTATGGAAGTGTTTGTGATTGTCCAATAACGATTAACAGTGGAAGAAGCCGTAAAACCGGAGGATGCAATTTGTGGATGGTCACCGGATGTAGTTGAAGCAGTTAGGTTACCTGCAGAGGTTACAGATGCGAAAATATTATCTAATGGAGTATAATCACTTCCTGTTCCAATTTCAAAGGTTCTTGAAACATTAGATCCTATAGCCACATTTTTACTAAGATTGCCCTCTACATGTCCACTGGTCCTTGAAACTATTCCAGCTGCAGAAATAATAACACTGTTTGCACCGGTAATAATATTTCCTGTTGTAAACGTAAGGGTTGAATTAATAGTAATATTACTACTGATGGTAAGAGAAGCATTGTTAATGGTAATATTGGTAAAAGAAGTGGCATTACCTGTCATGTTTTGAGCTACACCATTAAATAATACAGTATTTGAAGCTCCTGGTGTAACTGTCATCGCACCACGAATAAAATCCCCGGAAATACCAATTGTACTTGCAGCAGCTAATGTTTTTGCTCCGGCACCTGAAAAAGTTAAATTATAATAATTCACCCCACGTATTGTTTGAGCTCCTCCACCATTAAAATTAACAGTTCCCGTGCCGGCCGTAAAAGAGCCTGTATTGGTGAAATTACCTCCAAGATTAAAAGTCCCGGAACTAAAAGAAAGTCCTCCTGAGCCAAGATAGTTACCGGTTATACTAAGTGTATTCAATGACATATCTATGGTCGAAGGACTGTAAACATATAAATTACCGGCAATATTCAAATTCCCATCAGCAATTTTGGAACCTGCATAAGTTTGGATTTTTACGCTACCGTAAGTAGGAATAGATGAAATTGTTTGAGCATTATTGCCGTCATAAGAAACTGTACTAGTGCTTGCTAAGGAAATATTGGCGTTAATAAAATTGGTCGGGAAAGCAATATCGGTAGCTGAAGTAGAATTACCGATAGTAAGAAATGTCCCTGCTGCCATAGAAAAAATACCGGTTGCATTTCCCGTAATTTGATAAGTAGAAGTGTAAAGTGTTCCTGCATTAATAGTCAAATTTCCGTTAACGGTTATAGCCCCGCCTAATGTTTTTGTAGAACTTCCGGAAATAGTTAAATTCTGATAGGTTGCTGATTTTACTGTTTGAGCTGCACCACTATAATTAACTGTATTTGAGGCAGCGCTGGCATCAAGTGTAAGGCTTATCGCTGTTCCTTTATAATTTAATGTTGCACCAACTCCTTGACTTAAGGAGCTTCCTGTGCTGGTTGAAAGTAAAGTTGTAACGGTAAGGTTTCCATTATTGGTGCTAGTAGCGCTGATATCTAATCTTGCTAAGGAGCCTGTTCCGCTAATAATTTGACCCGGGGTGGTTATTGTTTTTAATTTAACCAATGTGCTCGTTAATGTTGTATTAAGTACAATACCGCCTTGAGTGGTCAATATTCCGGCAAAGGCTCCGGTAATATCACCACCTGGGTTTATTGTTATACCACCCACACCTGCATTTGTAGTATATGCAGCAGCCCAGTTAGCTGTTCCGTTAATAGTTAACGAATTGCAAGCACCTGCGTTACCATTCATAGTTACAGTTGTTCCAACGCAAATAACTACGTCATCTCCCGTTCCGGGGGACGTTAGAGATGCAGCGCCACCGCATGCAACAGTGGACCATGTAGATGGGGTTGTCCAGCCTGCACTGGCTATCGAATAATAGGTAGTAGAATAACCTAATATGGAGGTTAATAGAAAAATAAAAATCAGCGTCTTGGAAAGATATGTTTTTTTCATTTTTAAAATTTTAATATTGAGCTTAATTAAGTTTATGTTTACAAAAAGATAAATAATATACGCTAAGGTAAAGAAAAAGTTCTTAAAAAGGAGGGTGTTTTTCTTTTTTTTTTACACATGTAAGTTATCAAAGGGATTTGTAATTAAATTGATCAGTAATTGTCAAGGCGAAATGACAAAACAATTGTCATCGAACGGAAAGAAGAGAAGATAGAAATCTGCTTATCAAGGTGAGATTCTTCATTTCATTCAGAATTACATTTAGGTACTGTCATTTCGAACGGAACGAAGAGAAGATAGAAATCTGCTTATCAAGGTGAGATTCTTCATTTCATTCAGAATGACAAGATACTGTCATTTCGAACGGAACGAAGAGAAGAGAGAAATCTGTTTATCAAGGTGAGATTCTTCATTTCATTCAGAATGACATCAAGGTACTGTCATTTCGGACGGAACGAAGAGAAGAAAGAAATCTGTTTATCAAGATGAGATTCTTCATTTCATTCAGAATGACATTTAGGAACTGTCATTTCGAACGGAACGAAGAGAAGAGAGAAATCTGCTTATCAAGGTGAGATTCTTCATTTCATTCAGAATGACATTTAGGAAAGTCATTTCGAACGGAACGAAGAGAAAAGAGAAATCTGTTTGTCAAAGATGAGATTTCTTCTATTCTCAGAAATGACAAATACAAAGTGTCATTTCGAACGTAATGCAATGAAGAGAGAAATCTCATTTTGCGAAGATGAGATTTCTCTTGGAATTTATTCGGCTCCGCTCAGGATGTCATATCGAACGAAAAGAAATGAAGAGAGAAATCTGCTTGTCAATGATGAGATAATTAGCTCTCATCGAAATAATTTCTAACTGCTATTAGCTTAAAGTATTAAAAAACTTCTAAATTTGTGTTTTATGGATAAAAATCACATTAAAAATTCAGGAACTGCTATTGTCGATATTGAAGATTTAAAATCAATTCTTCGTATTGCCTCTAAAAATTGGTACATCGTTATTGGATTAGTATTAATTTCTTTTTCGGCCTCTTATTTATATACCTACAAACTCATAAATGTATTTGCTGCTCAAACGCAACTGATCTTAGAAACGAACGATCAGGTAAATGAACAAAGTATCATTGGAGAAAATTTTGGTTCCTATTATAACTGGTGGAATAAATCAAGCATTGATAATACCACAGAAATGCGGGTAATTCAATCCTACGATTTAATTAACAATGCCGTTAATCGCATGAAATTGGATGTTTCGTATTATATCATAGGCCGCGTAAAAACTACCGAGGGCTATGACGACATGCCTTTTGAAATTAATGTGCTGGCAACAAATTCCAGGTTTTATGAGCAGGAAATTGCTTTTAAAGTAATAGATGAACACAAGTATCGGTTGCAGATAAATTTGAATGGCGAAGAAATAACGAAAGAAGGTTTTTTTGATAAAGAATTTATTGATTCGGATATAAAGTTATTTATAAAAAATAAAACAATTTTACCTGATAATGTTTCTTCGGTTTCAGCTACGGATTATAAAATAATAATCCATGATATTCCAAATTTGGTTTATCGGTTTCAGGCAGCCCTTTCTGTTGAAAATCCTGACAATACGAATATTTTGCAACTGAAATTGGAAGATGTAATTCCGGAGAGGGCACAAGCATTTTTAGATACTTTGACAAAAGTGTATATCGAAAACAGTGTAAAAACCAGGTTGGAAGTAAATGCAAATACGTTGAATTATATTGAAAAACAAATGGCCGAAGTTACCGAAGTGCTTACCAGTATTGAGGATACCATGCAGCAATACAAAGAAAATAAAGGTATTTTGGACTTAAATAAGGAGCAAGAAGATTATTTTAGAAAAATGAGCGACTATGATGCACAACGATCAAAATTGAGGATAGAGTTGGGAGCTTTAAATTCATTGGAAAAATACATTATTGAAGATAAAGATCCTCAGTTTTTACCTCCCGATGTATATGTAGTGAGTGACGATGCTTTTTTAAAACAAAGCACCACCGAATTATATTCTTTACAAATTAAAGTTAATGAAAAACTGAATGGCTCCACCGCAGCAAACTTTGGAATAAAGGAAGCGCAGCAAAGCATTGAAAAATTGAAACGTAATTTATTGATTTACATAAGCAACAGTAAGAAGGCAATTGGTGAAAACATACAAGATGTTGAAAAACAAATTAATTTTTATATTTCAAATATCAAGACCATTCCAAAGAAACAGCGCGACATGCTGAGCATTGAACGAAACTTTGATGTGAACCAGAAAATGTATTTGTTTTTATTGGAGAAAAAATCCAATACCATTATAGGCCGTGCCGGTATTTTGCCCGAAACAAAAGTGATTGAAACAGCACGTAACATTGGTGTTATCAGACCCGATAAAAAGAAGATCCGTTTTTCATTTCTGGCAAGCGGCTTGATTTTATCATTAATTATAGTCTTTATTCGGACTACTTTCTTTACGAATATTGAGAGTATCGATGAGTTAAAAAAGAAAACCTCATTTCCTATTCTTGGCGAAATTATATTCTCTCCTTCGGTTGCTAATTGGGCCATTGCGGTTGAAAAAGAAAGTAAATCGCCTATTGCCGAATCGTTTCGCACGATACGTACCAATTTGCAATACATGGCGCTTGGAGATGGTTCAAAAGTAGTGGTGGTCACCAGTAATAACCCGGGCGAGGGAAAAACATTTACCTCTTTAAACATAGCAGCTATCCTGGCAAAAGCAGGAAAAAGAGTGTTGATATTGGAATTGGACCTGCACAAACCAAAAATTCAAAAAGCATTGAACATGGTGGCTGATATAGGAATTAGCACCATTGTGATTGGGAAATCTACCATTGAAGAATCAATTAAAGAAACCCATATTGAAAATATGTATGCCTTGCTTTCCGGCCCCACACCTCCAAACCCATCCGAAATGATCTTATCTAAGCCATTAGAAAACATCATGGAATACGCGAAGCAACATTTTGATTATGTTATTATTGATACCCCACCAATTGGGTTAATATCCGATGCATTGGTGTTAATGAAACATGCTGATGTCAGCTTGTTTGTATTAAACACCAAATTTGCTTCCAAAGAAAGCATTCAAAATGTACATGATATCGTAAACATGAATCGTTTACAACATTTTGGATTTATTTTAAACGGGGTAAAACGCAAACGTTCAAAGTATTATTACAACAAATATGCTTATGGTTATTATGGCAGTAGTTATGGTTATGGTAGTGGTTATGGTGAAGATCCCCAAAAGAAAGATGCTTAATCGTTCTGGTATTGCGCTAGTTTTTTAGCAGCCTGCCATTTCGACTCCTTCGGATTACTCAGGATAAACTCCAGGAGAAATCTCAATAAAACAGAGTAAATCAGGAGATTTTATCCTCTGAATGACATTTATACAAAATAGAAGATTGGATTTTATCTTTGCAAAACCGAATAACAACATACCGAAATAAAGTCTGAAACAAAAATATGGATACACTAAATTCAGAGGAGACTTGGGATCAAATTATTAAACCAAAATCATCGCTTTTTAACATAGGAATTACTCAATTATGGCGTTATCGCGATTTATTATTGTTATTTGTAAAACGCGATTTTGTTGCCTTATATAAACAAACCATTTTAGGGCCAATCTGGTTTTTTTTACAACCTGTGATTTCTGCCATTGTTTTCACAATTATTTTTTCCTATTTCGCAAAAATGAATACGGAAGATATTCCACCTATATTGTTTTATTTAGGAGGTCTTACGTTATGGAATTATTTTTCAGAATGTCTTACCAAAACCTCTGATACATTTATTCAAAATCAAAATATATTCGGTAAAGTTTATTTTCCCCGGTTAATAATCCCGCTTTCCGTCACATTATCAGGGATGCTTAAATTGCTGATTCAATTTATTGTATTCCTGGTTTGTTGGAGCTATTATTACTTCTGGCAGAAAAACGCGTATGTTCATCCTCAAATTACTATACTGCTTTTTCCTGTGCTAATACTTATTATGGCAGGTTTAAGTTTAGGTTTTGGTATTATTTTCTCATCACTTACAACAAAATATCGCGACATCCGATTTTTACTTCAGTTCGCTATCCAGCTGATGATGTACGTTTCTTCTGTCATTATCCCCTTATCGCAAATTCCGGAAAAATACAGATGGGTGTTTAAACTTAATCCGGTAGTGGCAGTGATCGAAACTTTTAAGCATGGTTTTTTAGGAACAGGTATTTTTGATTTGTTTAATTTATTGTACAGTTTTGTTTTTATGGTTATTTTAATTTTAGTTGGGTTACTTCTTTTTAATAACGCAGAAAAAAGTTTTATGGATACGGTTTAAAATAAGGTAGAGGTTAAGAAAAAGGTTAAGATAGAGATTGAGGAAGAGGTAATGAGGAGCTGGTTTAATAAAAGAAAAATTATGTATAAAGATTTTACGGAAATGCCTGTTTGGCAATTAGCAATGGAAGTAGCAGAACAAGTATTCAGTATAACCAATGATTTACCTAAAAAGGAAGATTATGGCTTAACATCTCAAATTAGAAGATCTTCGGTGAGCGTTTCGGCAAACATAGCTGAAGCTTTTGGTAGAAGTACTGCACCGGATAAAAATAAATTTTATGATTATTCCAGAGGTTCAGCATTCGAAACAAAAAGTTTATTGATTTATGGTAATAAGGTAGGTTATTTTGAAACCGAATCATCACAAAATATAAATGAAAAACTAAATGTTATAATTTACAATCTTAATAAGGTAAAACTAGCTTTGTCCAACAAAACAAAATCTTTACCTCAAACTTAACTTTAAATGACTTCAGCAGCTTCAAACTATATATTAACCTCAGCCCGTAATTTTACCTCAGTCTGTATCTCAACCTATACCTCATCCTTAACCTCAACCTCACAACCTAAATGAAAACCGTTATTAAAGTTGAAAATTTAGGAAAGCAGTATCGCTTAGGGCAAGTGGGGACTGGGACATTGTCGCATGACATTAATCGAGCCTGGCATCGTATGCGTGGAAAAGAAGATCCTTATTTGAAAGTTGGTGAAATGAATGATCGTTCTATAAAAGGAGAGAGCGAATGGATATGGGCATTAAAAGATATAAATTTTGAAGTAAAGCAAGGGGAAGTGCTTGGAATCATTGGTAAAAATGGTGCAGGGAAATCAACGCTGCTAAAAATTTTATCACAAATAACCTCACCTTCAATCGGAGAAATAAAAATTAAGGGTCGTATCGCAGCACTGTTAGAAGTGGGTACAGGATTTCATCCCGAATTAACAGGACGTGAAAATGTTTTTTTGAATGGAGCTGTTTTGGGAATGAGTAAAGCTGAAATAACAGATAAGTTTGATGAAATTGTGGAATTTAGTGGAATTGGAAAATACATTGATACTCCCGTAAAGCGTTTTTCTTCCGGTATGCTGGTTCGTTTGGGTTTTGCGGTTGCCGCTCATCTGGAACCCGAAATATTGATAGTAGATGAGGTGCTTGCTGTTGGAGATGTTGAGTTCCAAAATAAGTGTTTAGGAAAAATGAATGAGGTGAGTAAATCGGGCAGAACAATCATTTTTGTATCTCATAACATGCAGGCAATTTCGCAATTATGTTCAAGAGCCATTTTGCTAGAAAATGGTACTCTTACCTACAATGGAAATGTAAAAGATGCTGTAAAAAAATATTTGAGTACTTCTATAAATACTGCCGGACCTGTATTTGATTTATCTTTACCGGACGATAGAAAAGGTTCTGGTCTTGCTCGTTTTACTAAATTAGAGGTACTGAACAAGGGTAAGAGTGAAAGCAATTTTGTAATCGGGGATGATTTAGAACTTAAGTTAACTTTGAAAACAAAAGGATTCATTAAAACGGCAAGTATTGCCATTCATCTTTTTGACTACGATGAAAGTATTATTGCTAATATTGAAAATATAGATTCTGATTTTATAGTCGAAAATCTGGAAGGTGAAAAAACGTATGAAATTAATTTCAAAAATATTAATTTATATCCCAATACGTATAAATTAGGTTTTTGGATAGGCAGTACAGATGGCTCCGAAACTTACGATCATTTATTGCGATGCGCTGAATTTAATGTAATAGAAGGATCTCCCATAGTGAAAAGAACTTTAAGTAAAAATGGAGGGATTTTATTTTTAAGACCCGAATGGAAATAGGTAAATAACAAAACAAATGAATAAAATAATACAGAGATTAAAAAAATTGATTGGAAAAAACGCAGAAAATGAGGATGAATTTTTTGTGTTGGATATCGTTAAAAGAAAAATACCTTCTAACCCAATTATTATTGAAGCAGGAGCCCATATAGGTTCTGATTCAGGGCGATTTGCTCAATTATGGAAAGATGCTAAGATATATGCATTCGAACCTGTCCCTGATGTTTACAGTCAATTAGTTGAAAATACGTCTCAGTACAAAAATATTAAAACTTTCCCTTTGGCTTTAAGCGATAAAAACGGGGAAACTAAAATGTTTGTGAGTTCGGGCCGCTCTGATGCTTCCAGCTCTTTACTTGCTCCCAAAGAACATCTGGACGTACATCCGGATGTACATTTTAATAATACGATTAATGTTGAAACAATTACCCTGGATGATTTTTGTCTCAAAAACAATATTTCTCACATTGATTTTATGTGGCTCGATATGCAGGGATATGAATTACCTATGCTAATGGCTGCAAAAAATATGATAAGTAAAATTAGTGTAATATATTCCGAAGTAAGTCTGATCGAGACATATGAAGATGTGTCAACTTATCAAAAGTATAAAGAGTGGATGGAAGGAGAAGGATTTAAAGTATATAAAGAATACTTTCCGTGGAAAGATATGGGAAATGTTTTATTTGTAAAAACAAAAAAAAAATAATGCTCGAAAAATTAAAATCTCTTTTCAGAAAATTAAAATTCAATAAGCTAAATCAGAAAGTTACTGAGCAGTTAGAAGAATTTACTCTTAATTATAAAAACTTTACTGTTTATTATAGCAAGGGTACATCATTAATAAAAAGGATCATCGAACAAGGTGATTATGAACCTGAAATTTCTGAAGTAATTATTAAGGAACTTTCTGGAATTGAAAATCCATTGGTAATTGACATAGGAGCCAATATAGGATTAATGTCAATAAGTGTTTTGCATGAAATACCGAATGCAAAAATATACGCTTTTGAACCGGGACCCCATCAGTTTAAATTATTCAGCAAGACAATAGAAACAAATAAAATAAATGGTAAAATACTATTATCTCCTATTGCATTAAGCAACCAAAAAGGAACAGCCATATTTCAAATTCATTCCAGTGAAGATGCATCAGGAGATGGTTTTTTTGATACCGAGAGGGCTGGTGCAACTGAAGGGATCGAGGTGAAAACAGATACATTAGACAATTGGTGGATTGCTAATAACCAACCTAAAGTAGATTTTATTAAAATGGATACCGAAGGTGCCGAATATTGGATACTGCAAGGAGGGAAACATTTGATTGAAAAGTGCAGACCAATTATGATTGCCGAAATATTTGAACAAAACATTAAAAATTATCCCTTTAAATTGGCCGATGTAATTGATTATATATGGGAAATAGGTTATGAAATACAGACCCCTCAACGAGAAAACGTTACTTCAGAGAATTTGACAGCTGTTTTGAAAAAGGAAAACACCTTTCTTTTAAAGCCGATTTCGAAATAAAGCATAACTACTTTCGTCCAACTAATTTATTGATCTTAAATTTTACTAAATATTTCAATTGATTAATTGAAATGTTTCTTGAGAGTAGGAAATAACTTAAACTTTGTGATAAGCTGAGCGGAACAATCTTAAAAAACAATTGCTCCCACTTTTCATGCAAAATTTCACTAAAAGCAATTATAGGATAAATTTTGTTTTCCTTGTTTTTTTCTATCAAAAAATCAACATACTCTTTGTATTCCTTTATTTTAAAACTGATTGTTGATTTTATAAAAAACTCTAAATGAATTTCTATATTCTTTTGATTGATATCAATGTTCAATTCTGAAATGATTTTTTTATAGATATTCCGGTATCGATCAAAAATGCTATGTATGTTTTTAACAGTACTGTTGTGTTCCAGTATCCTGTAATAATAAAGCGCTTTATCGATGTTAGCAAAATCAGTTACTGCTTTTAGCCTCGAAAATAAATCATAATCCTCCATATAAGGATAAGTATTAGAATATTGAATAGTGTTGTTTTTTAGTACCATGGTACGAAAAATACAGGAGGCGTGCCCGACCCCGCCATTAAAAATTAGTCTCGCTTTTATTTTATCTTTTGATGTACTATATTTCCATAATTCATTAGAATTTCCGAATGTCATGATGTTACTGCCACAAACTCCAATGTTTGGATTTTTCTCCATAAAATCATACAATAATTGAAATCTGTCAGGAGTGCTTATATCATCACCATCCATTCGGATAAAATACTTGGTATTTATTTTCTCAAGTCCGAGGTTTAAAGAATCTACGATACCCGAATTATTTTCTTTTTTTAAAAGAACAATTCGTGAATCAGAATAACTATTTATTATCTCAATGCCAATATCCGTTGAACCATCGTCCACAATCAAAAAAATGAAATTTTTAAAGGTCTGATTCAATACAGAATCTATAGCTTCTTTTAAAAACTTTTCATTATTGTAATTGGGCATTAAAACTGTGATGGCAGATTCCATAGTATTACATCCAAGCATTAAACATAAAAGTAACGAAATTATACAATAGAAGGGACATTGAAAAGTAATGCAATTTTTTTTATTTTCAATTTTATTGTACTTTTATAAAAATCTAGTATAAATGCAACAATCAATCAATAAATATTTTGTTTGCGTCTTGTTTTTTTATTGTGCATTAACACAAGTGTTAGTTGCCCAACAACTTGACAGGAATACATCCTCCAGTGCCGGCAGAAACAAAACTGTAAGTGGAATAACTGTAAGTTATAATATTGGAGAATCAATAGTGTTTTCAGGAACGGGTACAAATGTAATTCTATCTCAAGGTTTTGAACAGCCTGAAGCAACTCTGATAACTTCTAGTTTGTCATCAAATCCTAAAATTGAAGTTGTAGCTTTCCCGAATCCTGTATCAGATCATTTATTTATTCAAATAAAAAAACTAAAATCAATTTCCGATATTGAAATTCATGTTATTGATATCAATGGGAAAGAAACGAACATGAAGAAAACCAACACATCTGTTCTTTCTGATTACTTTTTTACTCTTGACTTTTCAATGTTTGCTGCAGGTGTATATTTTTTAAAATTATCTTCGTCCGGAAACCACTTTGTCGAAACATTAAAAATTATAAAATCATAAATGAGACTATTTGAATCATTTTTAGAAAAATTTTTTTTAGTTCTGTTGCTTGTAAACACTCCGGCTGCTATAGGTCAAAATATTGCCGATGGAATTAAGTACCAGACAATTATTAGAAATACTTACGGGCTACCAATAAATAACCAATTAGTAAGTCTTAAAATCAAAATACTTTCCGTTTCAGCTAACGGAGATCTTCAGTGGGAAGAAATACACAATTTAACTACCGATCAAAATGGCCATGTAAAACTTGTAATTGGTGCAGGGATTAGCACAGGAAATGGTCTTTGTTTATCTTTTTCGACAATTCATTGGGATCTTGACAATTACTATTTTAATATTGCTGTTGACATCAATGGCGGAACGAATTTCGTGGATGTAGGGTCTGCTCAATTATTATCAGTCCCTTATTCTTTTTATTCCATTAATACCGATGTTTTAACAACTTCTTTTCTCAATAGTTATTCAGATGTATCTGTTTCGACAGGCGCCTTAGGAAAACTTATTGAGTGGAATGGATCGTTCTGGATTTCTGAAAATGATAATAACTCTGATACTGCACTCTATTCTTTTTATTCCTTTCATTCTCCCAATTCAGATACAGCCTTGTTTCAATTTTCAAATGCTGCAATAAACTCTGTACCTCATGCTAACTTGTCAGATACAGCGCAGTTCTCTGATTCTGTAATTTATTCTGAAAATGCTTTTTCTGCAGCTTATTCAGATACAGCAATTTTTGCATTATCATGCGCACCAATTGCATGGGGTATTGATGGGAATACAAACCCGCCAAGTAATATAATAGGTACTATTGATAACCAGGATTTTCAGATAAAAACAAACAATAGTGAAATATTAAGAATAAATGCAAGCGGAAATATATTAATAACAGGGGCGTCAGATTCAGCTACTTTATCTTTGATGGGAAATGAAGGAATCATAGCAAAAGGAACATTTGCAAGTGGAGTGCTATCTTCAACCGGTTCCGGAACCAAGTGTTTATGGTTTCCCGGTAAAGCATCTTTTAGGGCAGGAGGAGTTTCTTCCAATCAATGGGACGATAGCAATATTGGGACCTATTCTTTTGCCACAGGTTATAACTGCATAGCAGGAAACAAATCTTTTGCAGCAGGCAATTCATGCGTTGCAAGTGGTGATTACACCATAGCTATGGGAAGAAAAGCCCAAGCAACTGCTGTTGGAGTTTATCCTTCAGGAGTATCAATATCATTAGGAGATAGCAGTACTGCATCAACCCCAAGGTCATTAGTAATTGGAAAAGGAAATGTTGCATCAACCAACAATGCAGCATATGCTGTTGGATATTGCAATTTATCTACCGGTGCAATAGGAACATCATTAGGAACACATTCAACTGCATCAGGTAATTGGTCAACTGTTATAGGATATTATGGATCTACTAATTTTAAAAACGGAAGTTTTGTTTATGCGGATGCTTCAGCATCGAGTATAACAAATTCAACCATTGCTAATCAGTTTTTGGTTAGGGCTTCCGGTGGAGTGATTTTTTATTCCGATTCACTCAATACAATGGGAGTAATATTGCCTGCGGGTGGAGGAAGCTGGGCAAATGTGTCTGATAAGAACAAAAAAGAAAACTTTCAAAAAGTAGATGGAGATAAACTATTGTCGGGTATTGAAAACTTAATGATCACAAGCTGGAACTATAAAACTCAATCCCCCGAAATTCATCATGTTGGCCCAATGTCACAAGATTTTTATAGAATATTTCATGTAGGAGAAAATAAAAAAACAATTTCAACAAGTGATATGGATGGAATTACGTTGCTTGGAATAAAAACGTTGAATCAAAGAATGAAATTACTATCCGAATTGGATAATGTTTTTCTCCTTGATCAAAAAATAAATGAATTAGATAATTTTACAGAACTTAATCTTCGTTTAGATCAACTGGAAAATAAAAAATCAAAATAAAACCATTTTAAATATTAAATAAAACTATAGAATGAATCCGTTTCAAAAACAGTTGGTGATTTTGTTTTTTATGAGCATGATAATTAACACTAGAGCTCAAACAAATGTGCCACAAGGAATTAATTATCAAGGTGTAGCTAAAGATGCATCAGGATTGATCATGAATAATCAGGTAATTTCAGTGAAAGTTGGTATTTATTCAGGAAGCATTAATGGATTGCCTGAATGGGAAGAAACACACTTGATTTCTACTAATCAATTTGGCTTATTTACTTTTGTTATAGGCCAGGGGATTTCCACGGGGAATGGAAGTTTAGGTTCTTTTCCGTTAATTAACTGGTCTGCTGCTGATCATTTTATTTACACAGCAATTGATCCGTCAGGAGGAACGTCATTTGTTTCTCTTGATACTATGCAATTTTGGTCTGTGCCTTATGCTTTACATTCTGCTACAAGTGCTCAACTCTCACATTCTGTGAGATTAAACGATTTAACAGATGTTGACACTGTAGGTGTTATTAATGGTTATGTACTAAAATGGAATGGCACTTTATGGATACCTGCTCCTGATAATGATTCAGACACTGCATCATTCTCTTTTACATCATACCATTCTATTCATACTGATTCTGCTCTATTTGCTTTAAATGCAAATCAATCTGTAAATTCTGATTCGGCAAATTATTCTGTAAACGCAGTAAATTCCCAAAATTCAAATCATTCAAATTATTGTGATACGGCAACTTATGCTTATAATACAGGTAGTGCATATTCTTATTGGAATTTGAATGGGAATACAGGCACCAATGCCACGGTTAATTTTTTAGGTACAACGGATAATAATGATTTAGCAATAAAAACAAATAATGTTGAACGATTAAGAATATTGTCGAATGGTAAGATTGGCATTGGAACTTCTTCGCCAGCTGCTTCTCTTCAAGTTGATGGAATGGATGGAATATTAGCAGTAGGCACTTTTGGATCAGGACAACCCATTACATTAGGTCCGGGTACGAGGATGCATTGGTATCCCAAAAGAGCAGCATTTAGAGCGGGATATGTCTCCGGAACGCAATGGGATGAAGTAAAAATTGGTGATTATTCTTTTGCTGAAGGCAGTAATAATACAGCCTCCGGCTCATATTCCACAGCAATGGGAGCTGATTGTACCGCTTCTGGAACAAATGCAGTTGCAATGGGAGCAGGTAGCTCAGCCACAGCCATTACTGCCATTTCAATGGGGAGTTCATGTAATGCTTCCGGTGCTTATTCAGTAGCACTTGGCAGAGGAATAATTGCTTCTGATAGTTCAGCAATAGGATTGGGCTATCATTCGAATGCAACCGGTAAATATTCACTTGCTTTTGGAGCATACACTACTGCTTCAGGAAATTATTCAACAACAATGGGCTGGTATGCTAACTCGAATGGTAAAAAAGGAAGTTTTGTGTATGCCGACAACTCTTCAACAACGGCAACCAATAGTATTGCCGATAATCAATTTGTTGTTCGCGCTTCGGGTGGGGTGTCTCTTTTTTCAAATTCGGGTTTAACCGTTGGGGTTTCTTTACCTGCAGGAGGAGGAAGTTGGGCCAGTGTTTCCGATAAAAATAAAAAAGAAAATTTTGAGACAGTTGATGGAAATGCAATTTTAAAAGGTATTGAAATGTTAGATGTGACAAGTTGGAATTATAAAACACAATCCTCAAAAATAAGACACATAGGTCCAATGGCACAAGATTTTTATCAGTATTTTAAATTTGGAGAAAGTGATAGCACAATTACATCTATTGATATTGATGGCATTAATTTAATTGCACTAAAAACCTTAGCTTTGAAAATGAAAGAATTAAAGAAAAGTGCAGGGGAAATGGAAGTTTTAAAAAAGAAGATTTATAAACTTGAGAAAGAGAAAATTCTATTAGAAAAGCGTATTGTTTCAATTGAAAATCAAGTGAGTCAAAAACAATCTTCCCCCGTAATTAAATAAATCATAATTGTATGCTTGTTTATATTCAAAGGAATTACAATTATCCTGATTTGTTCCGACAAACCCCTAATTGCAATGGGGAATGGTTGGATATGAAATTTACAACTCTTCCTGTCGAAAGGGCTGATTACATTGTAGTTTTAAATCATCCATTAACTGACATCAGGATGAAATGTTTAAAAGGCGGGAAATTTTTGATTGTGCAAGAACCACCCTATAAAAGTAATGAGTATTTTAAATTACATTTCAGATTTTACAACAAAGTGATTTCAGGCTTTTCAGGAGAAAAGAGTATTAATGTTCAAGCAGGTTTACCTTGGCATATTAATAAAAATTATGATGAATTAGTAAGTTTAAAAAAAGACACGTTACAATTTAAGAATGATGGAGTAAGCTGGATTACCAGCAATAACAATTTATTCCCTGCTCATAAAATCCGCTTAGATTTTATTGATTTTTTAAAGAAAAAAGAATTTAAATTTGATTTATTTGGAAGGGGGTTCAAAGAAATTTCAGACAAGTTTGATGGTATTTATCCCTATAAATATACAATTGCAGCAGAGAATTACATTGCAAATGACTATTTTACTGAAAAAATATTCGATGCCTATTTATCTTGGAGCATGCCTATTTACTTTGGCTGTAAAAATATTACTGATTATTTTCCGGCGGAATCTTTAATTCAAGTAGATTTGAACTTTCCTGAAGAAGCATTAGAGAAAATAAAAGATGCACAAAAAAATAAGTTGTGGGAGAAAAATATTGAAGCCATTCAGTATGCAAGAGAATTGATTTTAAATAAATATCAATTATTCCCAATGCTCTATGATTTTGTTAAGGCGAATAAGGGCGAGGATAAATATGAGAGCGTTTTTATACCACATACGGGACTTACAAAAATGGAAAGTTTTAAGAAAGAAGTAAAAAAAATATTCAAAAGACAATAATAATTTTTGTATGTGTGGTATTGCAGGTATTGTTAATCTGAATAATGAAAAGATAGAAGACTTTCAATTAAGACTTATGTCATCATTTTTGCGTGAAAGGGGGCCTGATAACGAGGACATTTGGATAAACAAAAATGTTGGTTTGGCTCATAGAAGATTAAGTATTATCGACTTATCTGTTGGAGCTAATCAGCCGATGCTGGATGTTGAAGAGACTGTAGCAATAACATTTAACGGTGAAATTTATAATTTTTTAGAACTAAAACAAGAACTGTTATTATCCGGAGTGAAATTTCAAACCAATAGTGACACTGAAGTAATTATTTATGGTTATAAGATATGGGGAATTGAAAAATTACTTGACAAACTTGATGGAATGTTTGCTTTTGGATTGCATGATATTCTGAATCAAAAATTATTTCTTTGTCGCGACAGGTTCGGGAAAAAACCACTTTACTATTCGATAATTAATAAATCATTTTATTTTTCTTCTGACATTCGTTCAATTATTAAATTTATTCCTAATCTTGAATTAGATTACGAGTCAGTAGATTTTTATTTGTCAGAATTAGGAATGCCTCAGCCAAAAACTATTTGGAAGGGTGTTTCCCAGGTTTATAAATCTTCATTTTTAACACTGGACATGCGTACCAGTCAATTTACTACTGCAAGTTATTGGAAAATTGATTTTAGTTCAAAACTCAAAATTAGTTTTCAAGAGGCAGAAGAATTGGTAGAAAAAACATTAACTCAAGCTATACTTAAGCGTAAAATATCTGATGTGCCGATTGGTTGTTTCCTTAGTGGCGGTGTTGATTCAGGGTTGATAGTTGCTTTAATGGCACAAAACTCATCAGAAAGAATAAAAACATTTTCAATTGGTTTTAAAGAGGATGATTATAATGAACTTCCATTGGCAAAAGAAGTTGCTGTAAGATATAACACGGAACATACAGAGGTGTTAATTGACCCTAAAATTGAAAATGATATTTCGGATTTAGTTGATTATTTTGCTGAACCTTTTGCAGACAGTAGTGCTATTCCAACATATTATGTATGTAAAGAAATGAGAAAACACCTCACGGTTGCTCTTTCCGGTGATGGTGGAGATGAAATGTTTGGATATTCAAACTACGCATTTTTACAAAAAGTAGATTTTTTTGCAAAAAAATATCCAACAGAATGGCAAAGAGAATTAGTCACCTCTATAAGTAAAATAACAACTCGTTTAGGCATTTCAAATGAAAACTACGGATCACTTAACCAAACTTATAAACTTAGTTCTTCCGGGATAGCATTAATTAGGGGAATGGGATTTCAATCTGAAGAAAAGAATCTTTTATATGCAAGTGATTTTATGAAGGAGCAAAAGTGGTTTACATTAAATGAAGTTAAAAAAATATGGAGCAAGTATAAAACGGAAAACTTAACAGATTCAATATTTTTAGCGTCTTTGGATACCCGATTATTAAATGATTATTTAGTAAAAGTAGATCGGGCATCAATGAAAAATTCGTTGGAAGTTAGGAGTCCATTTTTAGATAAAAATTTGGCGAATCTGGCATTTAAAATTCCAAATGAATTTAAAATCAGTAATGGGATACCTAAATACATTCTAAAAACTTTAGCACAAAAGCATATTGACAAAAATATTTTGTTAAGAAAGAAACAAGGATTTGGTATTCCTGTTGAGCACTGGTTGAAGAATGAACTAAAACCATTGGTTAATCAATTATTATCAGAACAGCAGATTTTGAAAAGAGGTTTCTTTAATCCAAAATACATTCAACGATTAATAAGGGAACATGATTCAGGTTTGTTCAATCACAATCATAAAATATGGAGCTTATTGTGGTTTGAACTTTGGTGCCAGAAAAATCTAGATAAGTAAAAACGTGAATACAAAATCAATTTATATTATTTCGGCTTCTTATCCTTTTGGGAAAGGCGAAGAGTTTGTGAGGAAAGAATTAAAGGAATTAAGTAAGTATTTTAAAAAAATATATTTGTTTCCGCTTTCTGCTGAAGGAGAAAGTCGTTGGATGCCAGCAAATGTAGAATTGAATTTATCCCTGGCTAATACAAGCAGAATCATTGAAAAAAAAGAATTTTTCTTGAACTTTTTACTTATTATCAGGATTTTTAGCCTTGAATTTTTTAATTCAAAGAAACGTATTTTTTTGCTTAAAAATTTCCGTGAATTAGCTAATTCTATTTTACAAACAAAAATTCTTTCACGTGTCTTTTATAAACAAGTTTCTGATAAGGAAAATTCCTTTTTCTATTCTATTTGGATGGAAGATGGAGCATTGATGTTATCAATTCTTAAAGACGAAAAAAAAATTAATAAATTCGTATTCAGAATGCATGGGTATGATTTATTTGATGAAAGAAGGGAAGGGAATTACATGCCATTTCGATATTATAATTTCATGAATGCAAATAAAATTTTTGTTTTATCAAAAGCTGGCTACAATTATTTGCAGTCAAAAACTAAATTCACAACTAAATTAATTATAAATTATTCAGGTATCTATGATAATGGAGATAACCCTTTTGATCCTAAAGAGAAGTTCACTATTGTTTCCTGTTCAAATGTTCTTAAAATGAAAAGGCTTGATAAAATTATAAAAACACTTTCTTTGCTAAATTTCCCGGTTAATTGGATTCATATTGGAGACGGATGCATGTTAAATGAGATAAAAAAAATGTCATTACAGCTGCCTGAACACATTAACTTTGACATTAAAGGGTATTTACCAAATGAAGAAATACTAAATTTTTACAAATCAGTTTCAATTAATCTATTTATTCATTTAAGTGATTCTGAAGGTTTAGGAATGGCAATAGTTGAAGCACAAAGTTTCGGGATTCCTGCATTAGCTGTGAATGTTGGAGGCGTTTCTGAAGTTGTAAATAAAAAAACAGGGGTGTTAGTAGACATAACTACTGATGAAGGAATAATTGCGGATGAAATTTTAAAAATAAAAAATAGCAATATTAACACTAGCGAATTTAGAAAAGATATAAAATTATTTTGGAGGGAAACATTTGATGCGAGATCTAATTACAAAATATTTTATGATTTGATAGTTAGATCTTAGATTAGGTTTTAGAAAACTACACTTTAAACATAAAATGTCACCCCCATCTCAAATAATGCTCTTGGGTATTGAGAAACAATTTAATTTCGAAAATAAAGTGCAATAAATTGTGAGGAAATTATAAATAAAAAGTAATATGAAAACAGAAATAAAACAGATTAATTCTTTTAATGAAGAAGCCCTGAAACTTTTTAATGATAAGGGCATTGGAAATGCTGAAAAAGTTAGAAGAATAATGCAACTAACACATGACCTCGCGTCAAAGAAATTTTCTGATCTGACTATTCTTGATTTAGGCTGTGGTGAAGGAGTTTATACCTTAGAGGCTGGATTGAGAGGAGCAAGAGTTACAGGAATGGATGGAAGAGATAATCGTTTACGATTCGGAAAAGAGGTAGCACTTAATCATGGATTAAATAATGTTAATTTTATTGTTGATGATGTAAGGAACCTGACATACGAAAAGTACGGAACATTTGATGTAGTATATTTATTAGGATTACTTTATCATTTAGACGAACCTGAGATTTTCGATATTCTTAAAAACATCTATTCTGTGTGTGGTGAACTTCTGATTATTGATACGGCCATTGCTTTGAGTACGCCAATTACTTTAGTGCATGAGAAAAAAGAATATTATGGAGTTAAGTACATTGAACACGAAGAAGGTGATAGTGATGATCTAATGATAAATAAACGAATAATGGCTTCTATTGGAAATAACAAAAGTTTTGCATTTTCTAAAAAATCATTGGTTAAATATCTTAATGAACTGGGATTTGTTACTGTTTTAGAGTGCTATTCTCCTATAGAAAACAATAAAACCGAAAGCCGGATCACTTTGGTTGCGATCAAAAGTGAAAAGGAAAAAATTGCATCTTATCCTTGGTTGAACGATATGACGGAAGATGAAATTTCAAATAAATTAAAATCTACACTTGTAATACCTCCCTTTGCGCTTAAGCATCAATATACCTTTAAAGCAAAAGTGAAAATGTTAATAGATAAATGGTTGGCAAAAAGAGGTTATGAATTAAAAATAAAATTAAAAGATAAATAGCGATAAATATTTTCCCTATAATTTAATAAGTATTATTAAAGAAAAATTATATGATAAATAAGATATCAAAATAATCAAAGATGAATAAGATTTGTTTTCCAAATCTGAATGGATTATAAATATTAATATAAATTAAGCAATTATTAGGATGTTAAATTTGTATAGGATGTTAAATTTGTAAGAAATATTGCCCAACATTTCGGAGCGATTTTCTTTGAACTTTTAGAGAGAAATTTATATATTGATAGCATTATTCTAAAATAAATAGCAGAGATAACAATAAATAAGGGTTAAAATAAAATGATACTAATTATTTTTTAATGATAACTGATTTCGCATATTATTTTCTTCTTTCGACAATCGGGATAGTCTGGTTTTATTTCACTGGTACACTTTTAATGAAATTGTTAAAGATCAGCATTGCTTTAACACAATTGAATACATTGCTTAGTTTATTGATCGGAATAGTTTCGCATGTCATAATATTTTCGATATTTAAAACACATTTTGCGACACTTAATGTTATACTTCTTCTTATATTATTTGCAATCTGGATAGAGTTTAGGAAACTGAATAAGTTTAATCCAATTCAGAGGGGATTTAAATTTCATCTTTTACAACTAACAGAACTATCATTGGTTTTGTTGCTTCTATACGGAATTAAGGTTTTTTCTACTGTTGATCCCAAAATATACCCTTTTTTTAATTCCGGAAGAGACGATATTTTTTATTCGCAAATCTCAGGTTTTATCTCAAGATACGGGAAAGAAAATTTTTTTATCGATTGGGTTTCAGATGTTAATTCTCTAGGTATTGTACCTTATCATTATTTTGAATTATGGTTAAATGGACTATATACAGATATTACAGGATTGTTAAGTATAAATGTTTATTTTTTTGTAACGTCTGTAATTATCACCCTTTTATTATATCAGACTATTTTAATGATTATTGGAGAAGTCACGGGACAAAACATAGAATTGAAGCACAAAATTATTGCTATTTCGTTATTTTTTTTAGGAGATTTTTTTTATGGAATGATACCACATGATACTTGGCCAAGTTTAACAAGAGGGCTGAATTTATATAAGAATATAAAAATTGTGACTGTTTTTATAGTTCTGGCATTGTCGTGGCAAGCATGGAAATCATACCTGTATACAATATCCTTGCTTACACTATTGATGATACCATTGCTTAATTATGGTTTAATGCCCGTTATCTTGTTTTCTGTCCCATTGTTTTTTATTATACATCATTGGTTCCTGAAAACACCTGAGTCAATACCTTATCGAAAAGTGCTGATATATTACATTTCTTATCTTGTATTGTTAATTGCGATTCAAAAAATATTCAAAAATTCATTTGATGGCATGACCACGTTAGGATTGAGGGACCTCATAACATATTATGATAATTTTCCTAAAATAAAAACACTTGTTCATTTTATAATGAAATATTTTATAATGACTGCATTATTGGCTTTGCCATTTATTTTCATATTTATTCCATTAAAAAAACATAAACTATTAAGTTTCAAATCAGGTTTTACCATTTTAACGTTAATAATATTATTGACTTCCCTTGGGCTATCATCTGTATTATATTTTATTGTTGATACCTCTCAGATATTTACAATTACAATGAACATTTTATCACATTTATTATTATATTGCACTATTCCCTTGCTGTTTTTTAAAGTTCCGAAAAGTTATTTTTATAAAGTATGGATGTGTATTTATCTATTATCTGGAATTTATCTGGTAATAAATGATTTTATATATAAGGCATCGAATATGAGCAGGTATTCAACTGTTTTTTTAAACTCAGTGCAATCAATTAGCAATAAAATACACGGGCAAGGCATACGATATTTAGCCCCCTCATATTATACTTCTGCCTATTTGCTGAATTCCAACTGTAATTTTGAAGGGTATTATCTCAGCTTTTTAAAAAATGACATCATTATTCATACGGTTACAGTTAATGAAATTCCCAACAGAAAAGAACTACATGATTTTTTTAATTACAATAAAAAATTAATTCTAAAATCATCCTATTACCTTAATTTTGTTCATCAGATGAAATTGGAAAATGTGAGTAATGATTCTGCTCAATTTATATTTGTTAAAGAAAACAATATCGATTTTATTGTTGCAATAAAAGGTGCCCGAATCCCTGATGGCATCCTTCGCTTAATCACAAAAAAAATTGAAGATCCTGTTTCAAGGGAAACATTAATGTTGATTGATAGAAAAAGATTGCCTGAAAATTAAATGTTCGCACTCTAAAATGTTCAACACTATAAATGTTCGCCACTAAATGTTCAAGACTATTTAGATAGATGCTAAAAATTATATATATTTGGAAAATAAATAAAATTTCATGAAAATAGCAGTAATAGGTTTTGGCTATTGGGGGCCTAATTTAGTTAGGAATTTCAGCAATATACAAGATTGTAGCGTAGAATATGTGTGCGATTTCAGAGCAGAACGATTAGATATTGTAAAAAAATTATACCCATCTGTAAAAACTTCATCTGACTTAGATGCTGTGTTAAATGATACAAATATAGATGCTGTTGTAATTGCAACACCAGTTTTTACTCATTTTGAAATTGCAAAAAAAGCATTAAGAAAAGGAAAGAATGTTTTAATTGAAAAACCTTTGACATCCTCTTCGGTTCAAGCTATTGAATTGTATGAAATTTCACAAAAAGCAAAAAAACTTTTAATGGTAGACCATACTTTTCTATATACTGGAGCAGTTCAAAAAATGAAACAATTAATTGCGGAAGAAATAATTGGTAATTTAAAATATTTTGATTCTACTCGAATTAACTTAGGCTTGTTCCAGCCTGATATCAATGTATTATGGGATCTAGCTCCACATGATATTTCCATTTTAAATTATCTTATCAACGATACTCCATACAGTGTAAACGCTACAGGTGTTTCTCATACTAATAACAAGATCGAAAACATTGCTTACTTAACCGTGAATTATAAATCAGGTTTTATTGCTCATTTTAATTGCTCCTGGACTTCTCCAGTAAAACTAAGGACTATGTTGATAGGTGGCGATAAAAAAATGTTGTTATTCAATGATCTCGAACCGACTGAAAAAATAAAAATTTACGATACGGGATTCGATCACAAAACTGATGAAGAAAAATTACGAATATTAGTTGATTATCGTGTAGGCGATGTGTTTATTCCTAAAATTGATTCGAAAGAAGCCTTGTTTGGAATGGCAAGCGACTTTATTTATTGTATTAAAAACAATGCAAAGCCTCTTTCTGATTTCCAATCAGGGCTCAATGTGATTAAAATTTTAGAAGCATCCCAACAATCTATCAAACAAAACGGAAAAGAAATTATTTTAAATTAATATGGAAATTTTAAACATTGATGAACCACGTAAGTCACTTGTAAATGTTAAAGTCGGGCAGAATGTTCGGATTTTTAATTTCGTAAATGCTTATGGTTGCAGCATTGATGACAATTCAAAAGTAGGAGCATTTGTTGAGATTCAGGCAGGTGCCAGCATTGGTAAAAATTGCAAAATATCAAGCCACACATTTATCTGCGAAGGAGTACATATCGAGGATAACTGTTTTATTGGTCATGGCGTTATGTTTACGAACGATTTATTTCCCAGAGCAACAAACCCCGATGGTAGCCCTCAAACAAATGAAGATTGGAAACTTGTTGAAACATTTATAAAAAAAGGTGCATCTATTGGAAGTAATGCAACTATTTTAGCAGGGATAACCATTGGTGAAAATGCACTTATTGGTGCTGGAGCAGTAGTGACAAAAGATGTTCCTGTAAATACGATAGTAGCTGGAAATCCTGCGAAAATATTCAAAACCATATAAATTCATTATGAAAAAAATTCCATGTCTTGATCTCAAAGGTCAACACCAGCAAATAAAAAAAGAAGTGTTTGATGCATTTGAAAAAGTATATGAAAATACAGCTTTTTCTGGCGGTCCTTTTGTAGAAGAATTTGAAAAAGCGTTCTCTATCTATACGAATACAAAATATACAGTTGGTGTTAACAATGGAACTTCAGCTTTGCATTTAGCAATGATAGCCTTAGGTATTGGACCGGGTGATGAAGTTATTATTCCGGCAAATACTTTTATTGCAACTGCTTGGGGAGTTTCTTATGTTGGCGCAACACCCGTTTTTATTGACTGTGATGAACATAATTGGGAAATCGATCCTTCAAAAATTGAAAAGGCTATTACATCTAAAACAAAAGCAATAATCGGAGTTCATTTATATGGTATGCCTTTCGACATTGATGCAGTTGCTTCAATTGCAAAAAAACATAATTTATTTTTTGTTGAAGATGCAGCTCAAGCACAAGGTGCCCGTTACAAAGGAAAAACAGTTGGTGGGTTTGGGGAAATGGCTTGTTTTAGTTTTTATCCCGGAAAAAATCTGGGAGCCTGTGGAGAAGCAGGAGGTATCACAACAAATAATGAAAACTATTATAAACATCTTCAAAGTTTACGCAATCATGGAAGCACCATTCGTTATTATCATGACGAAGTGGGCTTTAATATGAGAATGGGCGGCTTGGAAGGAGCTTCGTTAAGTGTTAAAGTAAAATACATCGAAGGATGGAATAACAGAAGAAGAGAGATTGCAAAGATGTATCATGAGGGAATTAAAAACACGAAGATTAAAATGCAAACCCAGCCTGAGTGGGCAGACTCTATCTACCATTTGTTTGTTGTTACTTGTGAAGCAAAGAATGCATTTGTAAAATACTTAACCGATAATGATATAAATCCAGGCTTCCACTATCCTGTTCCTTGTCATTTACAAAAAGCATATGCGCATTTAGGCTATAAAAAAGGTGATTTCCCAAATTCAGAATATTTAGCTGAACATTGTATTTCATTACCCATGTTTGCAGAGCTAACTGACCTGGAAGTAAATACAGTGATTAATTGCTTGAATAAATTTTAAGAATGCTAATAAATAAACTTATAAAAAAAGTTGAAAAACTTGAACTTGATTTAAAGGATAAAGTAGTCTTAACAGAAGCTGCGTCTGGCGCTTACATTGTTACACCATTACTTGCAGCACTTGCTGGAGCAAAAGTTTATGCCTATTCTAAAACTACGCCTTATGGTAAAGTTGAAGAAATTTTCAGGAACACCAAGAAACTAATTAGAAGTTGTAAAAAATATAAACTTAATATAAATTTTATTGAAAAAATCACACCTGAAATTATTTCACAAGCAGATGTAATAACAAACTCAGGACATTTAAGACCTTTGACAAAAGACATGCTGCAAAATGCAAAAGATAGCATGGTGATTCCTCTAATGTACGAAGCTTGGGAAAAACGTAATAATGATATGGATTTTGACTATATTCGACAGAGAGGCTTTCGAATTGGTGCAACGAATGAAAGACATCCAGAAGTTGATGTTTTTAATTATTTAGGGGATATGGCTATTAAACAAATATTTGATGCAGGGAGTTGTCCTTACAACAATAAATTTGTTTTAATAAGTAATAATGATTTTGGCCCTTTTATAGCAAAGGTTTTAGCCAAAATGTGTAGTGGTTTGGCAGTTATTGATAAAGACGAAAATAAGGCAAAATATGACTTAGAGAATATTAAATGGATAGGAAAATTTCCAAATATATCAATACCTGAAGAATATAAGGACTCAGAAGCTATTATTTTTACAGCCTACCCTTTCAATCAGAATTGGATTGGGCTTGACACTCCAATTTCAGCACAAGATATTTGTAGTCAGTTTAAAAGTCCTTTAATATTGCGTTATGCAGGAGATTTGGATACTCAAGCATTAAGTAATCTAAATATAAAGTATTATCCCTCCATAGTCAAAAGTGGACATATGGGTATTTTACCTTCCGAAATTGGGCTTGATCCAATCATTCGACTACAATCCGGAGGGTTAAAAGTTGGAGAGTGTTTGTTGAAAAACACAGACTCTTACAAAGGTGTGAAAATTCTTGATCTGATGTATTAACAATGGACTATAAAGAATTAAAGATCAAAGAAGGGTTTCCTTTAAAAAAAATTTCGTTATCGGAAATAGCGAAATTAATTAACGCAGAATTATTAGGAGAAAATATTGACATCAATTTTCTTGTGCGTCTTAAAACAAGAAAAAATAATTTATTACCCCATCTAACTTACATAACAAACGAATTTTATTTTAATCTTTTTTTAGATTCAGCACAAGAAGCCGCAATTATATCTCGTGACTTATTAAAGCTGATCAATTCGAAAATAATTAACAAAATATTTCTTATAGTTGACAAAGCTGCAGATACAGCCTTCTTTGAATTACATGAAATTCTAAGTTCAAATAAATATTACAGTACCTTAAATTCTTTTCTGGGTGCTAATTGTGATATTCATAGTTCCGTTGTGATCTATGACAATGTTGTAATTAAAAACAATGTCAAGATACATCCTAATGTTGTTATCTATTCAAACTCAATTATAGATGAAAATGTAGAAATTAAACCAGGTACTGTTATAGGTGGGCAAGGTATTGAAAGGAAAGAATTGTTTGGTAAACCTCAATTGGTTTCCCATACAGGAGGCGTTTATATAGGAAAGAATGTATTTATTGGATGCAACGTTTCAATTGATAGAGGAGAAATGGGAGATTTTACCCAAATACATCAAGATGCTGTTATTGATAATTTAGTATATGTAGCACATAATGTGATAATTGGTCCTGAATGTTTTATTATTGCCAGCAGTGAAATATCTGGTAGCGCAATATTTGGCAGAGGAGTTTGGTATTCTCCAAAAACATGTTGTAAGCCAGAAATCGTCCTTGGCGATTACACATATACAGGCACTGGAACTGTTTTAGTCAAAGATACAAAGCCATTTTCATTAGTTTATGGTAATCCTGGGAGACAAAGCGGCTGGATGTGTAAATGTCAAAAATATCGTCTTGAATTTTTTGGAAGCCAAGCTTTATGTAAATGTGGTAGAAAATTCAAAATCGAAAATCAAACAGTTTCATTAATAGAAGACATATGATGAATGATATTTCGGAAAACACATTACTTTCTATTATAATACCAATATACAACGAAGAAGATAATATTGCGAATTTAATAGTTGAGCTTAATAAATGTTTTGGTAAATCGACTATAGAAGTCGAATTTGTTTTTGTTGACGATGGTTCACAAGACTTAACTTTATCTAAATTATTCGAGTTAGGAAAACAATTATGCTTTCAATCAAAAATAATAAAATTGTCAAAAAATTATGGTTCACACCCTGCATTAAGAGCTGGGATTTTACATTCAAAAGCTAAATGTATTACTTTTCTTTCGGCCGATTTGCAAGACCCTCCAACACTTCCTGAAACTCTTTATAATGAATTATGCAAAGGTTATGATATTGTATGGGCGCAACGTGAATCAACGCAAGCAGGTTGGTTTGAAAAAGGATTCTCTTTTATGTATGCAAAACTTATGAGAAAATATGCAATTCCCTCTTACCCTCTTAAAGGATTTGACATCGTTATTTTTAACGAGAAAGTAAAAAAATCACTAATTGACAACATTGAAGCAAACTCTTCTCTTTTTCTTCAAATACTAAACTTAGGATTTAAACAATCTTATATTTCTTATCATAAAAATAAAAGAATATTCGGCAAATCGAAATGGACTCTAAGCAAAAAAATTAAATTATTTGTTGATTCATTTATTGCGTTCTCCTACGCTCCAATTCGTCTTGTTACTTTAACAGGTTTTTTACTTTTTTTTATTGGATTATTATGGACAATTTTTATTGTAATTAGGAAAGTCGTTTATAACGATCTTGAAGCAGGATGGCCAGCATTGGTATCTATATTAATGTTAGGTTTCGGAACAACTAATATTTCGCTTGGAATAATTGCGGAATATTTATGGCGCACACTTGACAGTTCAAGAAAAAGACCAGTTTTTATTATCGATGAAATTATTGAAATAAATAAAAATGCGACAACTTAATATTTTAATTACAGGAGGCGCGGGATTTATAGGATCCCACTTAACTGATAAATTATTGTCATTGAACTGCAATGTTATTGTCTTGGACAACCTAAGAAATGGAAGAGAAGCAAATTTATCTGAAGCTTTTAAAAATCCAAATTTTGAATTTATTGAAGGGGATATTCTAGATATCAAAATGTGTGAATCCGCAACAGCAAATGTTGACATTGTTTATCATCTTGCTTGTTTAGGAGTAAGGCATTCTCTTCACAGCCCCTTTGAAAATCACAGGGTAAATGCTGAAGGAACTCTGAATATGCTGGAAGCGTCACGAAAGAATAAAGTAAAACGCTTCTTTTACATTTCAACTTCAGAAATATATGGTGATATTAAAACATTTCCAATTGATGAAAGCGGAATACCACTTCCTAAAACCGTTTATGGTTCCAGTAAATTGGCCGGGGAAAATTATGCATATTCCTATTATAAATGTTTTGGTTTAGATACTACTATACTTCGGATTTTCAATAATTATGGACCAAGAGCGCATTACGAAGGGGACGCAGGAGAGATCATACCTAGAAGTATTGTAAATGCATTGTATGGGAAATCGCCAATTATTTTCGGTGATGGAAATGTTACACGTGATTTTTTTTATGTGAAAGATACGGCTAAAGCTTTGGCCAAACTAATAGACATTTCAACTATTTCAGGCGAAATAATAAACATTGGTACTGGTCAGGAAATTACGATGAAACACCTCCTTGAACAAGTAATTGAATTAATGAACAGTAAATTAAAAATCGAGTATCATGAAGACCGACCTGCAGATGTTCCTCGGCTTTGGGTTAATCCTTCCAAATTTAAAAAGATTACCAATTTCTCTTCATCCTATACTTTTGAGCAAGGCTTGATTGAAACAATTACCTATTACAAAGAGTTAATGAAAACCAAAAATTTAGTGAATGAAATTGCATTGAAAAATTGGGAAAAATAATCGATATAAAAAAATAATTAAAATGAAAATACCTGTTGCAAAACCATATTTGACAGTAGAAGAAGCACAAAGTGCCTATGATACTATTTTAACAAATTGGGTTACACAAGGACCACGTGTGCAAGAATTTGAAGAAAAATTTGCCACTTATGTTGGCTCCAAATATGCTGTTGCTCTTTCTAACTGCACTACTGCTTTGCATCTCTCCATGATTGTAGCAGGCATAAAAGAAGGTGATGAAGTTATTTGTCCCTCAATGAGTTATATTGCTACGGCAAACTCAATTAAATATGTGAGTGCAACACCTGTATTCGCAGAGGTTGATTCTACAACTTACAATATAGATGTAACCCATGCAGAAAGATTAATTACCCAGAAAACAAAAGCAATTTTAATTGTTCATCAAATTGGATTGCCAGCAGATATAGATGCCTTCAAAGAGATTTGCCTAAAGTATAATTTAAAATTAATTGAAGATGCAGCCTGTGCTGCTGGCTCTTCCTACAAAGGAAATAAAATTGGTTATCATTCTGACTTAGTATGTTTTTCATTTCACCCGCGTAAAGTTATTACAACAGGAGATGGAGGAATGATAACCACAAATAATGAAGAATATTACAACAGACTTAAATTATTAAGACAACATGGAATGTCAGTTAATGACAGAACAAGGCATAATTCTACTACTGTTGTTAGGGAGGATTATTTAGAGGTAGGTTACAATTACAGATTAACCGATATTCAAGCTGCAGTAGGTATTAAACAATTAGAAAAATTAGATTGGATAATTGCTGAAAGAAGAAAGATTGCAGAGCGATATAATGAAGCTTTCAAAAATATAGATTTTATAAGGCTGCCTGTTGAGCCGATCGATTATATTACTAATTGGCAATCTTACGTTATCTATTTAAAAGCCAATAGTCCTGTTAAAAGAAATGATCTAATGCAATTATTATTAGATAAATGCATATCAACCCGTAGAGGAGTAATGACTGCACACCGGGAAATAGCCTATAAAAATTATGGTAATAACATTTCTTTGCCCATATCTGAAAATGCGAGTGATAACAGTATCGTTATTCCATTGTTCGTTCCCATGAAGGATGAAGAGGTTCACTATGTTATCGAGCAAATTATTAACGCTCTGTTACCTGATTAATAGCCGTTTTTCTTCTTTTATGAACTTAGGTTTTTAATGTCAATTGACCTTGTTTTTCGCTGCAAAAGCGTTTTGTAAATAATTTTAAATGTTGTAATATTGACATTAAATAAATAATAATAAAGCAAGAATTTGTATTGTTATCAGATATGATTACTAATAATAAACCATACCTTTCAGGAAACGAAACTGAATATATTCGCAAAGCTATAGAGTCTTGTAAAATTTCAGGTGATGGTGTATATACTAAAAAATGTCACCAGTTTTTTGAAACCAAGTACGGTTTTAAAAAAGTATTACTCACCACTTCATGTACCGATGCTTTGGAGATGGCAGCAATACTGCTTGATATAAAAGAAGGGGATGAAGTAATTGCCCCATCTTTTACATTTGTTTCAACGGTAAATGCTTTTGTATTAAGAGGAGCTAAAATTGTTTTTATTGACAGCGATATCAATAATCCCAATATGGATGTGGATGCTATTGAAGCACAGATAACCTCAAAAACAAAAGTGATAGTGCCGGTTCATTATGCCGGAATAGCATGTGATATGGATAAAATAATGTCTTTAGCAAATAAATATAATTTATTTGTTGTAGAGGATGCAGCTTTGGCTATTGATAGTTATTATAAAGACCGCCCTTTAGGAAGCATAGGTCATTTGTCAGCATTTTCTTTTCATGAAACTAAGAATGTGATTTCCGGAGAAGGAGGGATGTTGGTGATTAATGATGAAAGATTTATTAACAGAGCTGAAATAATCAGAGAGAAAGGAACAAACCGGTCTGCTTTTTTTAGGGGAGAGATTGATAAATATGACTGGGTGGACATTGGTTCCTCATTTCTTCCTTCAGACATTATTGCAGCTTTTTTGTTCGCTCAACTTGAAAACATTGAAAAAATTCAACAAAAAAGGAAAAATATTTGGAACATATATTTTGCTGGTTTAATATCCATTGAAGAGAAGGGAAAAGTACAATTGCCTAAAATATTGAATTTTGCAACGAACAATGCGAATATGTTTTACCTGGTATGCAGCTCGATAGATGAAAGGACTAAACTCATCCAATATTTAAAAGACAATGAGATTCATGCCGTATTTCATTATTTAAGCTTGCACAAAAGCCCATATTATAAAAACAAACATGATGGAAGAGAATTAAAAAATGCTGACAGATATTCGGATTGCCTGGTTCGTTTACCAATGTATTATGAGTTGGAAGAGGAGCAGCTTAATAAAATTATTTCTACTATTAATAATTTTTACAATTAAATGACTAAAATGAAATTTGCTGTTGTTGGATGTGGCAGTATCGGCAAGAGACATATAGCTGTCTTAGATGCAGAACCTAATGCTGACATTATTGCTATTTGTGATATTGATGAAAACAAGTGTAAGGAATTATCTTTACTTTACAACAATCTCCCCTATTTTACATCCTATGACAAAATGTTAACTGCAATTAAAGCAGACATTATTAATGTCGTAACACCACATGCGCTGCATGCCCCAATGGCTATTAAAGCGTCAAATCTTGGATTTAATGTGTTAGTAGAAAAGCCTATGGCTTTAACGATAAAGGATTGTATTGCAATGAATGATGCTGCAATTAAAAATAATACCAAGTTGTGGGTTGTAAAACAAAATCGACATAATATTCCTATAAAACTTGCTAAAGATGCCATCAATAAGGGTATGCTTGGTAAAATATTTCTGGTGAAATGCGATATCCTTTGGAACCGTTATCAAGGATATTATGATGAATCACCCTGGAGAGGAAAGATTAAGGAAGAAGGAGGTGCATTGTACACACAAGCCAGTCATTTCATTGACCTGTTGGTTTGGTGGTTTGGTGATGTAACAAGTGTAAAAGCTCAGATTGCTACACAAAATCACAACATTGAAACGGAAGATACCGGTAATGCGATTTTAGAATTTGAAACCGGAACATTGGGGTCACTTAATTGGACAACATGCGTTTTTAATAAAAACTATGAAGGAAGTATTACAATTATCGGACAAAATGGTACAATAAAAATAGGAGGACAGTATCTGAATAAAATTGAATACTGGGATGTACAAGGTTATCCTTTGCAGGAAGGTATTGATTTTAGCGACAAACCAAATGCGTATGGTAAATATCAGGGAACAAGTTCTAATCACGACAAGGTTATTAAATCCATTCTGGAAAGGTTTAATAGCCCTGAAATAGAAGCTGTAGAAGGGTTTGAAGGGATGAAATGTATTGATGCAATTGAAAAAATATATCAGGCAGCAAAATGAAAAACATTACAAAATATACTTCAGGCATTGTTGATGTACAATTTGGCGAAAATGTAAAACTTGTTGAGCCGGTGAATATTTACGGTGCAAAAATTGGAAATAATGCCTTTATAGGCCCATTTGTTGAAATTCAAAAAAATGTAGTTATTGGTAATAATTGCAAAATTCAATCCCATAGTTTTATTTGTGAACTTGTTACAATTGGCAATGACTGCTTTATCGGTCACGGTGTAATGTTTATTAATGATCTGTTTTCCAATGGTGGTCCGGCTCAGGGGAAAAAGGAATTGTGGAAAAAAACTGAAATTGGAAATAATGTATCCATTGGGAGCAACGCTACTATATTGCCAATATCAATATGCAGTAATGTTGTTATAGGAGCCGGAGCTGTGGTAACAAAAAATATATTAGAATCAGGAACATATGCTGGCAATCCTGCAGTAAAAATGAAAAAATAATACTATGAAAATTCCATTTGTTGATTTAAAGGCACAATATCAAAGTATCAAACCGGAAATTGATGAGGCAATAGGCAAGGTAATAACAGAAACTGCTTTTATTGGTGGAAAATATGTTAAAGAATTTGAGCAACTTTTTTCTAAATATCTGAATATTAATCATATAGTTGCATGTGCTAACGGCACAGACTCCTTAGAGATATTACTGAAAGCTTCTGGGGTGGCTATTAATGATGAAGTAATTGTTCCTGCAGTATCTTGGATATCAACTTCTGAGGCAGTTTCATCTGTGGGTGCCAAACCCGTTTTTGTTGACATTGATCCGATAAGTTATACGATTGATGTAAAACTTATTGAATCAAAAATTACACCTCAAACGAAGGCTATTATTCCTGTTCATTTATATGGCAATCCGGCTGATATGAATGAAATAATGCTGATAGCGAAAAAGCATAATTTAATTGTTATTGAAGATTGTGCTCAATCTCATGGTGCTGAAATTGATGGGAAAATGGTTGGAACATTTGGTGATGCAGCAAGTTTTAGTTTCTATCCTGGGAAAAATCTGGGAGCGTATGGTGATGCGGGTGCAATGGCAACAAATGATTCTATTATTGCAGAAAAAATAAGGATGATCGCAAATCATGGCCAACTCGAAAAACATAAACATTTAATAGAAGGAAGGAATAGCAGAATGGATGGAATTCATGCTGCAGTACTTTCCGCTAAGATCAAATACTTGGATGCATGGACAAATAAACGAATTGAAATAGCGGATTATTATTCTTTGTTACTTGATAAATTAAATGTAAAAGTTCCCTTTGTGAAAAACAAGTCTAAGCATGTTTTTCATTTATATGTTATTTTGACTAGCAAAAGAGACGCCTTAAAAGAACATTTAGAAAATCAAGGAATCGAAACTGCCATACATTATCCAACAGCACTTCCTTTGTTAGACGCATATAGATCTGAAGGTTATAAAAATTCTGATTTCCCAATCGCCACTGATTTTACTTCTAAAATTCTTTCATTGCCAATTTATCCCGAATTAACTAAGGAAATGGTAATGTATGTTGTGGAAAATATTAAAAAAATAAATGAGTAAGGATATTTTGGTCGCCTCCTATTATTTTCCTCCAAACCCTGGTATTGGAGGCAGAAGGATGGCTAAATTTTGTAAATATCTCGTTCAAAAAGGATATACTGTTCATGTAATTAATGTTGAAAATCCACATTCTGAAAGTTCGCAATGGGTAAATGAAGTAAAACATCAGAATATTAAGGTTTATACATTACCATTAAACTATCCCAAGGTTTTAATGGAGGGGGCTGATACTCAGGAAAAAAAACGCACCTTAATAAAAAGAATACATTACAAGTTAGTAAGTTATTATTATTCGAAAATTCAGAAAAAGAGAATTTACGATCCAACCTTTCTTTGGGAAAAGGAATTTAATGAGTTAGCTAAGCAGTTAATATTTAAAAATAAAATTAATAACATAATTGTATCTATCTCACCACATTATTATGCCTGGTATGCTGCAAAACTAAAAAAAACATTACCGGCAATAAACCTTATTATTGATTTTAGGGATCCTTGGTTAACGTTAAGAGATTTTGGTCTCCAAATAATGACTGAACGACAAAAAAAAAATGAACAAAAAATTATTTCTGAAACAATTGCTAATGCAGACTATATAATATCTCCAAGCAATTTCGTTCTGGACGAATTCAGGCAATATTCAAAAGATGTAAATAGAATGATTGAAGTGCCTCACGCTTATGATTTAGATGATATTAAATTGTTTTTAGATCCGGCATCTCAGTCAGTAAAAGCAGATCCTGATAAAGTAAAATTTATTTATCCGGGTACGTTATACAGTGATATTTTACCTTCCCTTTTAAAACTCAATGATATCCTAAATTATTTAAAAGAAAAGAATATAAAAATCTACAAAAAATTACAGTTTGATTTTTTTGTTGATCAAACTCATTATTCAGATTATTTTCGTGAACATTCAATTGTTAAGTTTCACAAGCCTATTGGTAAAAAAATTTTTGAAGAGGTATCGAAGTCTTCTGTAATATTGATATTATATGCTGAGCACAATAAAAATTACAGAACAACAAAGTTTTATGAGTTTTTACCTTTCAAAAAAACGTATCTTTATTTAGGACCAGAAGGTGATACTTACAACTTTATCAGAAAAAACAAGTTGGGGGTATCATTTAATAACTCTTCTGATTTGAAGGAAATAGAATTATATTTTGAGAATATTGAAAAATATATTGATAACTATTCTCCTTTGATTGATTTTAATGAGTTTTCATTTGACAAACAAACTGATCGTTTAATTAGCTTTTTTAAATAAATATCATAACCAGGTTTTGTGTCTTTATATGTGGAATAAAATTACAATGCTAAAGTATCTAATTTTGAATGGAGTCATTTTCCCATTTAAAATATACATAAGATCATCCATAAAAATCAGGAACACTTCAGCTATCAAAATGGATGGAAGGGTAACTATTGGGAATCCTGACTCCAAAAGTGCTATTATTTCAAAAGCTCCTGCAAATATTTATTTCGGTTATAATTCAAAAATTTTTATTGGTAAATCAATCAGTGTGGGCCCTGGTGTAAATATCATCGCGAAGGATAATGCCACGCTATCAATTGGTGAAAACACCTATTTTACTTCAGACTCACATATTGAAGCGGTTAACTCTATTACTATAGGAAGTGATTGTGCCATCAGCTGGGGAGTAACAATAATTGACGATAATCATCATAAAGTAATTACTAAAATTCAAAGGGAAGAAATTGATACAGATTTAGTAATAGGAAATCATGTATGGATTGGATGCAATGTTACCATTTTAAAAGGGACTAAAATTGGCAACAATTGTATTGTGGCAGCAGGGAGTGTTGTAAAAGGAATTTTTTCTGATAATACTTTAATTGCAGGTAATCCTGCAAAGGTGGTAAAAGAAGATGTAAATTGGAGTTAGAAAATGACAAGAAGAAAATTGTTAATAGTATATACAAAAAGTACGTTAGAGCTTATTAATAGGCAATCAGCTTTAGGTTCATATATTTTTTGTTTAGCTGAAATTATACAAAAAAGTAATTTTTTAGTTTTTGTTAATGGAATTTCATTGGAGGAATTGAAAATTCAAAGTTCGAATCAGCATATAAACCCTACAATTCATAAAAATTACCTGTTTAAATTTATTCCTGTCTTCATTAAAGAATTTTTAAAGGATATTCTCGTCTTTAAAAAAATAAAAAACTTATCTCAAGTCATTAACAATTCCGGAAAATATGACTGTGTATTAGAGTTCTACAATTATGCTTCTAATGTTGGATTATCAATTTCAAAAACACAAAAAATACCTCTTGTAATGGTTTATGATGCACCGGTGCTTGAGGAACATGTTTTTTTTCATGGACCTAAATTTTTTTTTAAAAAAACTATTTTACTTCGGGAAAAGGAATCATTAATTAATGCAAACCATTTGATAGTTTATTCTGATTCTGTAAAGAGATACATTAACAATCTTGTTGGAAAAGAACTCCACTTTTCTATTCATCAAAATGTTGATTTCACCCGGTTCCATTTTTTGGAAAAAAAGTTTTCCAATACTCCCATAAAAATTGGTTTTATTGGTTCTTTTCTTAAATGGCATAGAATTGATTTATTAATTTCAGCATTCCAAAAATTACGGAAAGATAATTATGAAGTTGAGCTTCTGCTTGTTGGGAATGGAATGGAATATGATAATATTTCACAGCTGGTAGAAAAATCGATGTTTAAAAAATTTATAAAAATGCCCGGGTTTTTGGATGGAGAGGAATTGCTAAACATCAAAACTCAAATTCAAATAGGTGTAATGCCCGGTTCCAATTGGTATGGCGCTCCAAACAAAATATTTGAATACGGTGCAGCAAAAGTTGCGGTTGTAGCCCCGGATACGGCAACGATTAAAGACTTGTTCGAAGATAATAAGGAATTACTTCTTTTTAAGCAGGATGACAAAAATGAACTTTTCTTAAAACTAAAAATAGTATGTGATGATATTTTTTTGAGAGAGAAATTAGCTTCCACATTACAAGAAACGATTAGAAAAAAATATTCTGAAAAAAATACAGCCGAATTTTACAATGAGGTTTTAAACAGTGTAATCTCACATTAAACACTCAAAAAATGCGTATAGCTTTATTAACAGATGGAATTCATCCTTATGTAATTGGTGGTATGCAAATGCATTCATTTTATCTTGCCAAATACTTTGCTAAAGCAAAAATTGAAGTTGACTTATATCATCCGTTTATCAACATATCTGAAAAAGAATTTTTAGCTTGTTTTTTACCTGAAGAAGAAATATATATTCATCCCATATTTGTAGATTTCCCTAAAAAAAAATATTTTCCGGGACATTATATAGTTGAATCATATAAATACTCCCAAAACATATCTAATGAGTATTTTAGAAGAAATTCGCCTGACTTTATATATGCACAGGGATTTACGGGGTGGGAACTTCTAAAGAAGAAGAAAAAAAAACGAAATAATATATCACCTATTGGAGTTAACTTTCATGGCTTAAACATGTTTCAACCTTCATTTGGGTGGAAGACAAAATTAAACAATGTGTTTTTTAAACCAGCTGTAAAGTATAATTTATTAAACGCTGACTGTGTTTTTTCTCTTGGAACTAATTTAAGTAATTTAATTTCTCACATTTCTAAAAATATTATTGAAATTCCAATTGGAATAGATAACACCTGGTTAGTAAATGAAGAAGAAATAACAAATAATGATATTGTTAATTTTATTTTTGTGGGTAGATATGATGTTGTTAAAGGGATTGATATACTTAATAACTCATTAAAAAAGTTAATTGCAAGTGATGCTTCCTTTATGTTTAATTTTGTTGGACCTTTTCCTGCGGAGGGTCAAATTAATGATAAAAGAGTAAAGTATTTTGGAGAAATTAAAAATAAAGCAGAGCTCAAAAATATTGTAAAAAAATCAGACGTTATAGTGTTAGCAAGCTATAGTGAAGGTATGCCTACTGTGATTATAGAAGCTATGGCTTGTGGCTTAGCTGTGTTATCAACCAATGTAGGTGTGATTGATGAATTAGTTGATGATGGTAATGGAATATTAATTATTCCCGGTGATAGTGACATACTTAAAAAGGCTTTATCTGATTTTATTAAAATAAGTCCTAAGAAGCTTTTAGAAATGAAATTAAATTCAAGGAAGAAAGTTGAATTAAATTTTCTTTGGGACAAAATAATAAGCAAAACAATTTATCAAATTGAAAAATTTATTTCGTAATATTTTAAGTTAGAGCTAAAAAACATGAAAGTAATTAGGATATTTAAACTTCTTTTAAGCATTTTAAAACTGAAATTTCATCATGTAAATTTCAATCGTAAAATTCGTGAAAATGGAACTTACATTTATAATAAAGGGAAAATAACAATTGGCAAAAATGTTCATTTGCATTCTTTTCCTGATGGCTCTTGCCATAAAACCGCATTAGCAACCTACTTCACTGATGCAATGATAGTAATAGGCGATAACTGTAATTTAAATGGCACTGCAATTCATTGTAATGAGAAAATCATTATTGGAAACAAATGCATGTTTGGACCGGGAACAATCATTGTTGACAATGATTCGCATAGGGTTGTGATTGACAATTTAGAAAGAAATCAAAAGCCAATAAGTAAGCCAATTGAAATTTGTGACAATGTTTGGATCGGCATGAATACTATTATTTTAAAAGGAGTTACTATTGGAGAGAATTCAATTGTTGCAGCCGGTTCTATTGTATTGAAGGATATTCCACCCAATAGTTTGTATGGAGGCCATCCGGCTGTATTTTTAAAGAAACTTAATTAATGATTTTGTGGACTTTTTATTCAAATTAACAAAAACTATTATCCGAAAACTATTGGTACTCTTTTAACTTTTTCCACCAAAAAAATGTAGTTTTGTATAAAATCAAAAATATATGAACGAACTAAAAGCCTTTATAGCAGATAATCTTTCCGGTTTTTCACCAAAAGCCATTCCCGGATTTATTTTTAGTTTTATGGTGTGTGCCGTATTATCCTTTATATTAGGACGATTGTACGTGAAATATGGTAATTCCTTATCAAACCGAAAATCATTTTCAAGAAATTTTATTGTATTGGCAATAACTACCATGTTCATTATTTCAGTAGTAAAATCCTCTTTGGCATTGTCATTGGGTTTGGTTGGTGCCTTGTCAATTGTCCGTTTTCGGTCTGCTATCAAAGAACCTGAAGAATTAACCTATTTGTTTTTAACTATTGCAATTGGCTTAGGTTGCGGAGCAGGATTGACCATTTTAACACTTATTGCTTTTATCGGATTTATGATCGTTATCTGGTTCAATAACCGATTCCAGAAAGATATTGAAACTCAAAATCTGTATCTGACTATTTCAAGTAATGCTCCTGCATCAATTGATCTGAAGAAAATCATTAATGAATTAAAAAAACATTGTTCCTCTATAAAATTGAAACGCAGTGATGAAAACGCTTCTACAATGGAAGCATCATTTTATGTCGAATTTGAGGATATTGAACAATTGGAAAATACAAAAAATGCTTTAAAAAACATTCACCCGTCCGTAGCAGTTACATTTATGGATAATACACGTGATCTATAATTCTTTGAAGAGCAGTTTAAATTTTTTGATGCTAATTGTTATAGAAACCTCTCGCCTTTTTCACTCTTTCTCGACTCCGCTCGAAATAACATTGCTGGGGCAGGCGAAGGTGTCAAATGTCGAAGTGAGGAGGTCATCCTGAGTTTGTCGAAGGAGTGGGAAAGCCCACGCAGATATTTCGACAGGCTCAATATGACTACACACGCTTCGGTTCTGTTTCGAGTCGAGAAACGAGAGAGGGATAAATAAAATTATTTTAGTAAAATTAAAATAGCGATTTCATGTCTCAATTAAATAATAATCAATCAGAGGAGTTGCGGCATGAACGCAAGTTTCTAATTACCGATTATTCAGCAGCTGAAGTAGAACAGATCATAAAATACAATCCAGCTTGTTTTACAGAGATATATCATCCGCGAACAGTAAATAATATTTATTTTGATAGCTTGGGTTTTGAAAGTTATTATGGAAATATTGAAGGAGACGCAGATCGCAGCAAAGCCCGTATTCGTTGGTACGGGATTTTATTCGGAGAAATTGATCATGGTGTGCTTGAGTTTAAGATCAAAAAAGGCTTATTGGGAAAAAAAGATTATTATACGCTTGCTCCATTTACTTTAGATACAGATTTTTCGAAACAGCAAATAGTGAAGGCTCTGAGTAGGGATACAATTCCGAATCATATTCGCAATTCAGTTTTATCCATGCAGCCTTCCTTATTAAATTCATACTCCCGTAAATACTTTATTTCAGCAGATAAGCAATTCAGAATTACTATTGATAAAAATTTAACTTATTACAGGATATCCTATAACAACACTACATTTTTGAATAAAGTTATTGATAATAAGTCGGTGGTGCTGGAATTAAAATATGATTCAATATTAGAGCCTGAAGCCAAAGAAATTGGAAATAAATTCCCCTTTAAAATGACAAAAAATTCTAAGTATTTACAAGGGATAGAACGTGTTTTATTTTGATGTTTCGATTGGCAAATAGAACTGTCATTTCGAACGGAATGCAATGAAGAGAGAAATCTGCTTATCGAGGTGAGATTTCTCCCAGAGTTTATCCTGAGCGGAGTCGAAGGAGTCGAAATGCCATTAATAACTGGCATTTCGATCGGAATGTAATGAAGAGAGAAATCTCATTTCGCAAAGAAGAGATTTCTCCTTGGCAGTCGAAATGACATTAGGGGACTGTCATTTCGATCGGAATTTAATGAAGAGAGAAATCTCATTTCACGAAGGAGAGATTTCTCCTTGGCAGTCGAAATGACATTAGGGGACTGTCATTTCGAACGGAATGCAATGAAGAGAGAAATCTGCTTATCGAGGTGAGATTTCTCCCAGAGTTTATCCTGAGCGGAGTCGAAGGTGTCGAAATGCCATTAATAACTGTCATTTCGATCGGAATGCAATGAAGAGAGAAATATCATTTCGCAAAGAAGAGATTTCTCCTTGGCAGTCGAAATGACATTAGGGGACTGTCATTTCGAACGGAATGCAATGAAGAGAAGAAATCTCATTTCGTGAAGGAGAGATTTCTCCTTGGCAGTCGAAATGACATTAGGGGACTGTCATTTCGAACGGAATGTAATGAAGAGAGAAATCTCATTTCACGAAGAAAATTTTTCTCCTTGGCAGTCGAAATGATACACAATTACATTTTTAAATGAAACCACTTTTAGAAACAAAAAAAAAATTATCACTAAAGCTAAAAGCGTTTATAACACTTTTTGTTGTTATTGTTGTTCTTGCATTTGTGTTTACGTTAAAATTTTCCGGTAATTCAAAAAAGGATTTTGCAAACCTACATTATTCAAAAAATGTAATAGCTCCTATAAGCTCATCAGAAGGAGGGTTTTACAAAACAGCATTTACAATTAATCTATCTACTATTGATTTAAATACTCAAATTTATTATACCCTTGATGGATCAGAACCTACACTGGCATCTACTTTATATTCAAAGCCAATTTTAATTGAAGACAGAACAGAGAATAAAAATTATTTATCAGCTATACCTACTTCGCCACGCTGGAAACCACCAATTGGTACTATTTTTAAAGGAACAGTTTTACGTGCGATCGCAATTGATGGGGAAAACAAAAAAAGTGCAGAATTGATAAAAACATTTTTTGTAAATGAAAAAGGAAACCAACGTTATTCCTTGCCGGTTATCTCTATTACGGTGAATTCAAAAGAATTATTTGGTTATAACAGAGGTATTTATGTTCTAGGGAAAAGCTATTCAGATAAAGATAATTACATACGAAAAAATATTCCCTTGGATCTTCCCTGGTGGGAATATCCTTCCAATTACCTGATGCGTGGTGCAGATGCAGAAAGAGAAGCTCATATAGAGTTTTATGAACCCTCAGGTAAATTGGGCTTTGAATCAACAGTGGGTCTGAGAATACACGGAAACGCTACACGTGGGTATCCTCAAAAATCATTACGCGTTTGTTTCCGGGAAAAATACGGACAATCAGAATTGAATTATAATCTGTTCCCTGCAAATCCGGTAAAAAAATTCAGTTCTTTTATTTTGAGAAATTCAGGTAATGATTGGGACAAAACAATGTTTCGTGATGGATTCATGCAATCGCTGATGAAAAATTCTTCTATCGATATACAAGATTATCGTCCTTCTATTGTTTTTATCAATGCCGAATATTGGGGAATACATAATATCAGGGAACGTTTTGATGAGAACTATTTAGCAAATAAATACAATTTAAGTCCAGATAGTGTTATTATTCTGGAGATGAGTGGGAAATTGGTCAGGGGACAAAAAGGGGAGGAGCAAAAGTTTACAGAATTATTGAATTTCGTTTCGAAAAATGATCTTTCCATCCAGAAAAATTATGACTATGTAAGATCAAAAATGGAGATAGAAAGCTTTTCAGATTTTGTGATTGCAAATGTCTATTTCTGTAATAGTGATTGGCCAAATAATAATGTACGGTTTTGGAGATATAATTCGGAGTCGGTAGCAGATAGCCTAGTAAAAAAAGAGGGTAAATGGCGATGGATGTTGTATGATACAGACTGGGGTTTTGGATATAATGATTTGAGTTCACCAAAATCTAATTTACTCGAAAAAGCAACACGAGTGGGAAGCGTTGGGATCTTATTTAGTGAGTTACTAAAAAATAAAGAATTTGTTTCCCAATTTTTAGATCGTTTTCAGCACCATTTAAATACCAGTTTTTATATCCCTTATGTTAATCAAAAGATCGATCAAATGAAGTATTCAATTTCTCCTGAAATCCAAGAACATATTGATCGTTGGAGAGGAATTGGTTCCTATGAAAAGTGGCTTTCTAATATTGGTGTTTTAAAGGACTTCGCAGAACAAAGGCCTTCATTTCAGGCAGATCAATTAAATACATTTTTTAATTTAAAAGGGAAGCAACAAATTATCATAAAAAAGTAGGGCAAAACTCTATTTTGCCGTATATTTGAAGGTAAATTATTTTTATTGTGGTAGCATATTACAAAGCAAACTTTCAACTTTTTTCTATTTTTTTTATTTGGCTGATTATTGGAAAATATGCTCCGGTAATTTCCTATGCGGTGATCCCTATTACGATGTTTTTGATGTACAAAAAGGGAATGATAGAGGAATTATTGATCGGATATTTTTTCATACTTATTCTATCTGATAGTTTAGAGGATTCTTTGTTTTTTGCTAAAAATGTCAAAAATATTTACATCAGTGTTTTGGCTGTTTTTTTCTTTTTTGACACCAAAAATTTCCAGCCCTTAAATAAGCTGTATAAACTGTATGTTCCTTTCTTTATTTTTGCACTTTTTACCATATCCATTAGTCTTTTTGAGCCATTTTTCTTTACCGGTTTTCAAAAAACCATTTCTTTTGCCATTTCATTAATGATCATCCCTAATTTTATTACCAGGCTGTATAGAGAAGGAGGGGGATTGTTTTTAAAACGAATTGTTTTTTTTGCGGTCACAATTTTGATAATCGGTTTTATTCTGAAATATGTCGCTCATGATTTTGCGTATTTAGAAAATGGACGATACCGTGGATTTTTGGGTAGTCCTAATGGTTTAGGAATATACAGTGTTTTAACGTTTATTATTTTTTTTGTTATCGATTATTTTTTTCCTTCCTTATTTACTAAACAGGAAAGAATTATTCTGATTGGGGCAATATTACTTTCCATCTTTCTTTCGGGATCCCGTAATAGCGTTTTTGCTATTCTTATATTTTATTTTTTTCAACGTTTTTTTAGTGTATCTCCCTTCTTGGGTTTTATTCTATTTCTTTTAACTTTATTCGTTTCGGAACTAATTAGTACAAATCTCTCTTCTATATTAAATTCGATTGGGCTAGGGGAGTTTTTCAGAACAAAAACCTTGGAAGAAGGTAGCGGAAGATATATTGCATGGAACTTTGCATGGATTCACATTCAACAGAATTTTTTTATTGGGAAAGGTTTTGCCTACAACGAATTTTATATGCGCCAATATTACGCCTTGTTATCAAAGTTAGGACATCAGGGAGGGATACATAATTCTTTTTTAACATTTTGGATGGATCAGGGCTTGATAGGCTTATTAATATATTTGAGATCCTATATTTTAATGTTCATTAAATCCGCAAAACAAACTAAGTTCGCATATCCGATACTCTTTGCTCTCTCTTTTACGGCAATTTTTGAGTCATGGTTGGTAGCGTCATTGAGTCCGTTTGCATTTCTGGCGATTTTTATTTTTACGATCATTACAAGTGATGAAATTGTTCCACAAGAATATATGGTAAGTAAAGAACAAGCTCTAATTAAAGAACCTGTTATATGAAAATAAACGATTCTTATAAACATAAGTTTTCCAATAACACATCAAAAAATAGTTTTTTTGGAAAACATGTTTTTACAAAGCGAACTCTCTTTTTGACTATAAGTAGTGTAATTTTTGTTTTCGGTTACCTTGCATCCAATTTTATTAAAAAAAAGGGATATACCGGTTTATGGGATTTCACAACTACAATTACGTCAAATTATGTTAAAGGATTAAGAGCCAATCCTGAAAATATTTCGATAGAGATAAAAGAAAAAGATTTTAAAAAGTTAGAAAAAAATAGAAAACAAGCCCTTGAACGCGGTGTGATCATCAATGATCTGGATGGCGATTATGTATCAGCAACGATTGAATACAATGGAAAAAAGATAGATGTAAAATTGCGGTTGAAGGGTCATATGACGGATCATTTGCAAAAAGATAAATGGTCCTTTCGGGTAAAAGTAAAAGACAAGGATTCATTTATAGGGATGAAACGATTTAGTTTGCAACATCCGGGTACGCGGGGATATATTTACGAATGGATCTATCATCAACTGATGAAACAGGAAGGAATTATCGCCCTTCGTTATAAATTTATGAATGTAACTGTCAACGGACGGGATTGGGGAATCTATTGTGTGGAAGAAAATTTCGATAAAGAATTGATAGAAAATAACAATCGAAAAGCAGGACCAATCATTCGTTTTAATCCGGATCTGTATTGGGTGGATAGATTAAATGAACTGGAAGGAGAAAAGCCGGTTGCTGAGTATGCTTCCTATTATTCTGCAAATGTAGAAGCTTATCGTGAGGATAAGGTATTGGAAGATTCTACTCAAAAACAGTATTATTTGAAAGCAATTGCATTGATGGAAGGTTTTCGGAATCGAAAATTAAAGGCGGATGCTGTTTTTGATATTGAAAAATTGGCAAAATTTCATGCGATTATCGATCTGGTAGGTGGTCAGCACAGTATAGATTGGAGCGACATAAAGTATTATTATAATCCGGTTTCTGCAAAATTAGAGCCGGTTGCTTATGAAAGTTTTACTGTATTTCCTTTTCGGGATATTTCCGGAAATTACAAATTTGTTATACCCGACAGTAATGAATACTATGAAGATCTGCATACCGCTCTGTTTAGTGATCCTGAATTCTTCAAGGCTTATATTGTAAATTTAGAAAGGATATCGGAATCCACTTATCTCGATAACTATTTTGATGATGTTAAAAAAGAATTGAATGAAAATCTGGCAATTCTTTACAAAGAATTTCCCTATAAAAAATTTGATAAACAAGGTTATTATCAAAATCAAGTAATGATTAAAAAAATACTTAACGTACCTAAATCAATACATGCTTACTTCAGTAATTTTTCAAATGGAAGGATTACATTGCAAATAGGAGCAATAGAATCTTTGCCTGTTGAAATAAAATCTATTTTAATTGAGGGGAAATATTCATTTCCTTCTTCTCCAATAGTTTTAGCTGCAAAGCAACAAAATAGATATGTTAATTATAAGGAATATTCTTTCACATTGCCTGCTGGGATGGTTTGGAAGGATTCTTTACTTCAATACATCAAAATTAATTATTCTATTTTAGGATATTCAGTTCAACAGGAATCAAAGGTATTTCCTTTCCCTCATACCGATACCGAATTTATTTCAACAGATCTGAAAAACAAACAAAGTACTATAAATGAATTTTCATTTTTAATAGTAGATGAAAATACAAAATCAATATTTTTAAAATCCGGAAAACTGACCATTAGTAGCGATCTGATTATTCCTAAAGGATATAAAGTTTTTGCAAATTCAGGTGTTTCGATTGACGTTAAAAATTACGCAAAAATAATTTCATATTCAGCATTGTTTTTAACCGGAACAGAAGATGAACCATTTGTGATAGAATCAAGTGATTCAACATTTCAGGGAATCGAAATTATAGATGCTAGTAAATCGAAGTTTAGCTATGTTACTTTTAAGAACCTTCCAAAGATACACGATGAACAATGGGCAAGAAGTGGTGCTCTGACATTTTATGAATCACCTGTTGAATTTAATAATTGTAGTTTTTATAATAGTAAGGCCGAAGATGCTGTAAATTTAATTCGCTCAACATTTTCATTTAAAAAATGTTTGTTTCACAGCATGCATAATGATGCTATTGATATTGACTTTTCGGAAGGTGTAGTTTCGAATTGTGTGTTTGAAAACTGCGATGAAAACTCCTTGGATATCACAATGGGAAAAGTAAACGTTAATTCGATATACATAAATGGAGCTGGAAACAAGGGATTAAATATAAAAGCCGGAACACAGTTTAATGGTAATGATGTACGAATAAAAAACGCTAATATTGCTATTTCTGCTGAAGATCGGTCTTCTGTTGATTTGACTGATGTTAGTATTTCAGATTCTAAAATAGGCCTGGTTGCATATAAAAATAAACCGGGAGCCGGTCATCCAACAATAAGTGTGTCAGGATTGGTTTTGTCAAATGTAAAAAAGAACTACTTAAAAGAAAAAGAATCCACTATTAGTGCTAATGGGATCACCATTGGTGATGAAATGAATGACGTAGAAACACTACTTAAAGGTGATAAAAAGAAACGTAAATAAAATAATTAATTTATCTTTTTGTGGTTTGATAAGCATTCAGTTATTATCAGCACAAATTATTTCTCCATTTAATAAAGTAATGGTGGCCGACACTTCCGGTAATTATTCCTTTATTGTGAGTGGCCATTTTCACGGAGCTTCCACGAATCTTTCCACCTATCCTGCTTCCACGTTATTAGCGAATATAGATAACTTGAACTCTTTGAAGCCAAATTTTTTAATGAGTTTGGGGGATATGTTCCTGGATGTGAATGAAACCTATTTAGAACATTATAAAACATCGTTATTTGAAAAGTTAAAAATGCCATTGTTGAATGCTGTTGGTAACCATGATCTGTCAAATGGTAATATGTATGAAAAAGTATTTGGCCGGACATATTTTTCATTTACTGCTCAATCAGAATTATTTATTGTTCTGAATACGGAAATAAATGATGGAAGCATTAAAGGAGAGCAGCTCGAATTTTTAAAAGTTTGCTTAAATAAAGCAAAGTCAGCTGATATAAAAAATATTTTTATTTTTTCTCATCGACCTATTTGGGCGGAGGGAAATCCTAAATATGATATGTTATTCGAAGGTAACACGCATAGTCAGTTTGGTTCACCCAACTTCGAAAAAGAAATTCGTCCTCTACTCGAAAATATGACCTTACCAATTTTTTGGATTTCCGGATCGTTGGCAGGTGGACCGGCTTCATTTTTTTATGATAAAGATGAAAACGACTCTATAACATTTATGCAAACCGCAATTCGTGATTTGCCAAGGGATGCCGTCTTACAAATAAATGTAAAAGATGGAAATGTTACGTTCAAAGGAGTTTCTTTAACAGGTCAGACACTCGAACCAATTGAAAACTACACGATTGATTATTGGAAAAAAACGATTCCGCCCGAAGCCTCTTTTAATTACAGACTAATTCCTTTATTATTTATTCAAATGTTGAAGCATTACTTTTTTTGGATTGGTTTTGTATCTTCATTAATTTTCTTTTTTGTTTTAAAATGGATCTTTAACAGATGGAAAAAAAGAAAATAGTTTTTCTTTATACCGAAATTGCTGATTATTTTTTAGCAGGATGTAAAGCATTAATCGAAAAAAATGCAGAAGTGCATATAATACGCTATCCTGTGAATAAAGAAGCGCCATTTCAATTCGATATTCCTGAAAAAATAAAAATTTATGAACGGAATAATTACGATAAAAAAACTTTACTTTCTCTCGTTGAATCAATCAACCCGCAAATAATTGTATGCAGTGGTTGGGTTGACAAAAGCTATTTAACTATATGTAAAGTTTTTAAGAAAAAAGCGATAACTGTTTTAACCCTAGATAATCATTGGAGAGGAGATATTAAACAACGTATCGCCTCCTTCATAAGCCCTTTTTATTTACTAAAACGATTTTCGAATTGTTGGGTGCCCGGTTCTTTGCAATTTGAATATGCACTAAAATTAGGTTTTAATAAAAAATCAATTTTATCAGGGTTTTATTCTTGCGATTTTGATATGTTTTATAAACAATACCTGGCAAATAAAGATGAAAAACAAAAATATTTTCCAAAACGTTTTATTTTTGTGGGTCGTTATTACGAATTTAAAGGCATCAAAGATCTTTGGCAGGCATTTATTGAGTTGCAGACAAAGGAACCAACAGAATGGGAGTTATGGTGCTTAGGAACAGGTGATATTGAACCCATTAAGCATGATAAGATAAAGCATTTCGGATTTGTTCAACCGAAAGATCTACCTGAATTTATAAAGGAAACAGGTGTTTTTGTCTTGCCTAGTCATTTTGAGCCCTGGGGCGTTGTGGTGCATGAATTTGCAGCTGCAGGTTTTCCTATCATTTGCAGTGATGAAGTTGGTGCAAGGGGAATATTTGTTGAAGAAAATGTGAATGGCTATATTTACAAAGCCGGTGATGTTGGAGAATTAAAAAAGCAATTGAAAAAGATGATGAGTTTAGGAGATCAAAAATTAATTGAGATGGGGAAAAAAAGTATAGAGAAAGCAAAGCAAATTACTCCGGATAGTTGGGCAGATACGTTGATGAAATTGTTGTAATTTGTTTTGTCAAAAGACAAATATGACTGTCATTTCGAACGAAATGAAATGAAGAGAGAAATCTGTTTATCGAGGTGAGATTTCTCCCGGTGGTCGAAATGACATTAGGGGTTGTCATTTCGAAAGGAATGAAATGAAGAGCGAAATCTGTTTATCGAGATGAGATTTCTCCCGGAGTTTACCTGAGCGGAGTCGAAGGGGTCAAATGAGACGTACGAAGTCATTTCGACCGAAATGAAATGTAAAGAGAAATCTGTTTTGGAGAACGAAATGCAATGAAGAGAGAAATCTCATTTTAGAGGAATCATAATTTAAAATTAAAATGAAACACCATAACTATTTTGTATATATTTTAACAAATAAAAACAAAACTGTTTTATACATTGGTGTTACGAATAACCTTGAAAGAAGAATATACGAGCATGAAAGTAATAGTGGAAATAATTATAAATTTACCTCAAAATACAATTGCATAAATCTTATTTATCATGAAAGATTTGGTAATATAAATCAAGCAATTGAAAGGGAGACAGAATTAAAAAAGTGGAGAAGAGAAAAGAAAAATGATTTGATAAATGCAGTTAATCCAAATTGGGATTTTCTAAATGAGGAAATTAAAGAAAGATTTTTTGAAAAGGTTTGAAAATAAAATTTCTTTCTGATCGAAATGGTTAATTTTACTGTCATTTCGAACGGAACAAAGTGAAGAGAGAAATCTCATTTCACGAAGATGAGATTTCTCCCTCTGGTCGAAATGACATAAAGTACTGTCATTTCGAACGGAATGAAATGAAGAGAGAAATCTGTTTATCGAGGTGAGATTTCTCCCGGAGTTTACCTGAGCGGAGTCGAAGGGGTCGAAATGACATTAAAAACTGTCATTTCGAACGGAACAGAGTGAAGAGAGAAATCTCATTTAACGAAGAAAAGATTTCTTCCTTTGCTCGAAATGAACAGTTCTACTTGAAACAATAAATTATGTGTGGCATAAACGGAATAGTAGGTTTTAATGATCTAATCCTTGCAAAACAAAAAATAATTGCAATGAATAACCGTATGCGGCATCGTGGACCGGATGATGAGGGTGTATTTGTGGCTGATAAAATTGCATTAGGTCATAGACGTCTTTCGATCATTGATCTTTCTGCTGCAGGACACCAACCCATGCAATCGCATGATGGAAGATATCAAATAGTTTATAATGGAGAGATCTATAATTATAAAGAACTGAAATTTGAATTACAACGTGTTGTTTCCGGTTCAAACCAGCAAACTTATTTTTTTCAAACTAATACGGATACTGAAGTTATCATTGCTGCTTATGCTCGCTGGGGTTCCGACTGTGTCAATCATTTCAATGGTATGTTTGCTTTTGCCATCTGGGATGATCAGACCAAAGAATTATTTATTGCACGCGATAGATTAGGGATAAAGCCATTGTATTATTGTTTTACGGATGGTGTATTTGCTTTTTCTTCTGAGCTGCGTTCGTTGTTAGCATGTGAACTAATTCCTAAAAAAATAGATGAAGATAGTTTAATTGATTATCTCCGCTATCAAACTGTTCATGCTCCCAATACTATTGTAAAAGGCATAAAAATGCTTATGCCCGGACATTTCATTGAAATGAAAAATGAGCAATTAACAATAAAAAATTATTGGTCCCTAACAAAAAACATTTCCAACGAATCGAATGATAAGAGTTATAATGATGTTTGTAAGGATGTGAATCAGCTATTAACAAAATCTGTTGAAAGACGTTTGATCGCTGATGTTCCATTTGGCGCATTTCTTTCAGGAGGAATAGATTCCAGTGCCATAGTAGGATTGATGAGCAAAGTCTCGACTGAAAAAGTGAAGACCTTTTCAGTAACATTTGATGAAAGGGAATTTTCCGAAGCAAAATATGCACAACTGATCGCTAAAAAATTTAATACAGATCATCATGAAATAAAATTGAAACCCTCTGATTTTATTGAGCAATTACCAAATGCCTTAAAAGCAATGGATCACCCAAGTGGTGATGGACCCAATACATTTATTGTTTCAAAAGCAACCAAAGAAGCAGGGATCACCATGGCATTATCAGGGTTAGGTGGCGATGAATTATTTGCAGGGTATGATGTTTTTAAAAAATCATTGGAATTAAATAAAAAAGCCTGGTTAAATCTGATTCCACAATTTATGCGTGGAGCAGGAGCTTCGATTTTACTTAAGGCAAAGCCAGGCGTTTCATCAGAAAAAATTGCAGAATTATTAAAACAAAATAAAATAAATTTCAATTCTTTTTATCCTATAACCCGTCAGGTACTTATGGATAAACAAATTCTCGAAATAGTAAATGGTGAAACCTTAGTAGCCAATAAAGTGTCTGAAATAATTTCGGAAATACAACCAATATCCAACATCCAACAACTAACATCCGTCAGTATTGCAGAAATATCTACCTATATGCAAAATGTGCTTTTGCGCGATGCTGATCAAATGAGTATGGCGCATGCATTAGAAGTTCGTGTCCCCTTTTTGGATCACACATTGGTTGAATATGTTTTAGGTGTTCCCGATAACTATAAAAGTACTGTTTCCCCTAAAAAATTATTAGTAGATGCATTAGGTGAGCTCTTACCTTCAGAAATTGTTAACCGACCAAAAATGGGTTTTACTTTTCCATGGAAAAATTGGATGAAAAACGAATTGAAAATCGTTTGCGAACAAAAAATAGTATCATTATCCAAACGCAAATTATTTAATGAACAAGGTGTTACGAACTTATGGAACTCTTTTCTGAAAGATGATCCACGAATTACCTGGTCGCGAATCTGGTATTTAGTTGTATTGGAAAATTGGATGCAGGAAAATGGAATTGAAAATTAATAACAAAAATGTTTATTAAAAACTATTTCCCTCCTATTTAAAGGAGGGGTTAGGGGTGGTCTATGACAAAAAAGAAAATTCTCATATTCATTGATTGGTATTTACCCGGTTACAAAGCAGGCGGACCGATTCAATCGGTTTCTAATCTGGTAGAACATTTAAAAAATGAATTTGAGTTTTCTATTATTACACGGGATACGGATTATTGTGAAAGCAAGCCATATCCAAATGTAAAAAGTGATCAATGGAACAAGTTACAAAACGGGGTTAACGTCTATTATTTTTCCAAAGATCAATTGACACGCTCAAATATTCGTGATCTTATCGATAAAACAGAATTTGATGCAGTATATCTTAACGGCATTTATTCCCTTTACTTTACCTTGTTCCCGCTTTATTATTTGCGTAAAAAAAAGAAAAAACGTATTGTTATTGCTGCAAGAGGAATGTTTGCTGAAAGTGCATTAGGGGTAAAAAAAACAAAGAAACGAATATTTTTAAGCTGCATTAAGATATTAAAAATGTTTGACGATGTACTATTTCATGCAACAACAGAAAATGAAAAAAATGAAATACAAAAAGTGCTTGAAAAAAAAACAAAAGTGAAAGTGGCCGGAAATCTTCCTCAAAAAGCAAATGTCGAAAATGTTCCGAAAAGAATAAAATCAAGAGATTTGGTAAGGCTCATCAATGTGGCTCGAATTGCACCAGAAAAAAACTTATTGTATGCTTTACAAGTTCTAAAAGGTGTGAAATCAAGTGTTGAATTTGATTTTTATGGGCCAATTTATAACCTGGAGTACTGGAAGGAATGTGAAAATGCAATTAACAAATTACCTTCCAATATAAAAGTTTGTTATAAAGGCAGTATTGAACCTGAAAGGGTGTTAGATGTTATGAGGGATTATCATTTTATGTTTATGCCAACCCGGGGAGAAAATTTCGGACACATTATTTTGCAATCGTTAATGATCGGTTGTCCTGTAATAATTAGTGATCAAACTCCGTGGAAACAACTCTATGAAAAAAATATTGGATGGGATATTTCGTTAGAAAACACCGAAGAGTTTGCTAAAACAATTGATTCATGTGTTCTGATGAACCAAACAGATTATGACCAAATGTCAAATTCGGCTTTTGATTATGCTCAACAATATATTCATAACCCTGAAATTAGTGCACAAAATCGGGCTTTGTTCCTTTAGGTTTAATAAATTTGTAAAATGAATAAAACTAATTTAGCAAGATTCAATAATTCCTGGTACAATACGGGTGCAAACCCATTTAAGCGTTTGTGTTGGTATTTTGCAAATGCCGTTTGCTTTAATTCCTCTTTTCCAATTAATAGGGTTAAGATTTTTTTATTGCGGATATATGGGGCAAAAATCGGTTCTGGTGTCATAATTAAACCTCATGTAAATATTAAATATCCCTGGAAGTTGATAGTAGGAAAAAATGTTTGGATCGGAGAAAATGTTTGGATTGATAATTTGGAGCAAATAACTATCGGAGATAATGTATGTGTATCACAAGGAGCGATGTTGTTGTGTGGAAACCATGACTATACTAAAACAACATTCGATTTAATTGTCAGATCAATTGTTTTGGAAGAAGGTGTCTGGATTGGTGCAAAAGCAATTGTTTGCCCGGGTATAAAATGTTTTTCACATTCTGTTTTATCGGTTGCTTCTATTGCAACTTCTGATCTGGAAGCTTATTCAATTTATCAAGGGAATCCTGCTGTTAAGGTCAGAGAACGAATAATTCAATAAATGCTCAAAGTTTCCATCATAACCGTTTGTTATAATAGTGCTGAAACTATTGAAAATACAATTCAATCTGTTCTTGAGCAAGATTATAAAAATATCGAATATATTATTATTGATGGGAAATCATCGGATACTACACTTCAGATAATTGATAAGTATAGTTCCCGTATTTCAAAAGTAATTTCTGAAAAAGACGATGGAATTTATTTTGCCATCAATAAGGGGATTGCGACTGCAACAGGTGATATCATTGGAATTCTTCATGCAGACGATTTTTATACGAATGAGCAGATCATTTCTAAGGTTGTAAATAAATTCCAGGAAAAGCATGTTGATACAGTTTATGGCAATCTGCAATATGTTGATAGAATAGATATTTCAAAAATAAAGCGTAATTGGATCTCAGGAGATTATAAAGAGGGATTGTTTTTGAAAGGATGGATGCCTCCTCATCCCACATTTTTTGTTCAAAAAAACTGTTATGAGAAATACGGTGTTTTTAATACTTCCTTAAGATCAGCGTCAGATTATGAATTAATGTTACGTTTATTGCATAAGAACAAATGTTCAACTGTTTATATTCCCGAAGTGCTTGTTAAAATGAGGGTAGGAGGGAAGAGCAATGTCTCCTTACTAAATAGAATTAAAGCAAACAGGGAAGATAAAAAAGCCTGGTTATTGAATGATTTGAAACCTGGAATATTTACATTGTTTTTAAAGCCACTTTCCAAATTAAGACAATTTTTTTAACGTTCATTGCGAGTGATAGCGAAGCAATCTCCCCAAAAAGTCTTGTGTTTAAATTTCGAACACAATGAAATGTAGAAAGAAATCTGTTTATTGAACGCAATTGTCATTTCGAACGGAACGAAGAGAAGAGAGAAATCTGTTTATCGAGGTGAGATTCTTCATTTCATTCAGAATGACATTTAGGAAAGTCATTTGGAACGCAATGAAATGTAGAAAGAAATCTGCTTATCAAACACAACTGTCATTTCGAACGGAATGGAATGAAGAGAGAAATCTGCTTATCGGAGGAGAGATTCTTCCTTTCATTCAGAATAACATTTATGAACTGTCATTTCGAACGGAATGGAATGAAGAGAGAAATCTGCTTATCGAGCTGAGATTTCTTCATTTCATTAAGAATGACATTTAGGAAAGTCATTTCGAAAGGAATGGAATGAAGAGAGAAATCGGCTTATCGAAAAAAATAAAAAGAAAGGCTGCCTCGATTTCGAGGCAGCCTTTTTATAAAGCAAATGAAAATTATTTTTTTATTACTATTTTCTTTATCTGTACACCTGAATCTGTATCGCATAATGATAATTCGCAGAGTTTCTGTACACCTTGTGTGTTTTTTGCTTTAAGAATATATTCTCCATTATTTAATTTTGATAGATCAATTATCGTTGCATTGTTTACAATTTTTTGGTTATAAACAAGTTGTCCCAATTGATTAAATATTTCAATTGTGCCCATGTTATATGGGGTTATAATGTTTATTATTCCGGAATTTGGATTAGGATATACATTGAATTCTTTATCATTAGAAACAGTTTCTGATTTCCTTTCTGTTATTTCTATTGCATTATTTCCTTCTTTCATTATTTCCGAATCATTATTTTCTGCAGTTGTTATTTCCATTTGTTTTCCGGCTGGAGTTGTAATTTGACAGACTGTGGAAAAATTTCCCCATAAAGATCCGACTTTTGCTCTAACACGAACATCATATGTTTTGTTGTATTGAATTCCAATAATCCAACTTGGATTGAAAGCGCATTGCGAAGTATTTGTTTTAATATAACTAAAACTACCATTCACAAACTCCCATTCATAATTAATCGCTCCTGGAACAGCATCGCAATAGATTAATTGATTTAGACTTGATAAAACACTACCACAATCTAAAGTTCTCACTTTAGTATCGGGAATGTTTTGAGGAGTGGTAATTTGACAAACAGTCGCAAAAGTTCCCCATAAAGATCCAACTTTTGCTCTAACACGGACATCATAAGTTTTGTTATATTCAATTCCAATAATCCATGTAGGATTGAAAGCACATTGCGAAGTATTTGTTTTACTATAACTAAAACTACCATTCACAAATTCCCATTCATAATTAATCGCTCCGGGAACAGCATCACAATAGATTAATTGATTGAGACTTGATAAAACACTTCCACAATCCAAAGTTCGTACTTTTGTATTAGGTATGCTTGCAGGAGTTGTAATTTGACACATAACATTAAAATTCCCCCATTTAGTACCAACTTTAGCTCTCACTCTCACATCATAAGTTTTGTTGTATTCAATCCCTGAAATTAAAAAAAGAGCCATGGCATGATCACCATTACCTTTATTTTTTGTTTTGCTAAATCCGCTTGCAGTGTTTACAAACTCCCATTCGAAGTCTACAGCATTTTTAACACCATCACAGTATATTAATTGATTTAAAGTAACCAAAGTAATTCCACAATCTAATGCTCTCACTTTTGTGTCGGGTGGACAACCGGTAGCATCCACTTGAATGCTTGAAGTATCAGAACTTGTACATCCATTTACATCTGTATAGGTATAGGTAATGAGGTGAATACCAACTCCAGCCAATCCAGGATTAAAATTTGTTCCTGTAACATTTGTTCCTGAATAAATACCACCAACAGGAGTCCCCCCAGATAGCGGGTACACTGCTGTTAAAATACACGTATTAGAGAAGGTAGCAAGATTAACAATTGGTAATGGATTTACGGTAATAGTAATTGTTGCAGTGTTGGAACATGAATTTGCATCTGTACCTGTAACCGTATAAGTTGTTGTAGAAGTCGGTACAAATGGAACACCATTGCTTACACCCCCTGACCAAACATACGATGAAGCACCACTGCCACTCAATGTTGTACTGGCTCCTGCACAAAGTGTAGAAACAGTAGCACTCGCGGTAACTGCCGGTAATGGATTTACTGTAATTGTTACTGAGTTTGATTTTGTACATCCTGTTGCTTCAATCGTTTCGGTTAATGTATAAGTTGTTGTTTCTGTCGGACTAACTGTTGGATTAGCTGATGTAGAAGTAAATCCTGCCGGGCTGGATACCCAGCTATACGTATTTCCTGCAACTGCTGTTGTTCCTAATACAGCATTATTTCCGATACAAATACCTGAAGAGGCTCCAGTAAAGGCTGCCGGTAATGGATTGATTATAAAAGAGATTGAATTTCCACTAACGACAACAGGAGTTGTTGAAACAACCCGGATCTTATATCCTGTTCCAGGTGCAGTATTTAGTGGTATTATGGAAGGAATGGGGAAGCCATTAGCAACCGTGGATGTTATAGATCCAATATTTACAGGGCTTCCCCAGCCACCTGATGCGTCACTCAATTGCGCAATAAATTGATTACCGGGAGTATAACTTCCCCCTTTAGTGAAAATAACACTTATAGAAGCTGCAGACCCGTAACACGCAACGCTTGGAGTTACTGAATTGACGGTGAGTGAAGTACCTGCACCAAAAGTGTAGCTTGTAACGAATAACATATATAATGTTAGAACCGTTATTTTTTGTAGTATTGTTTTCATGGCTTTATAGATTTATACCACAAAAATAGATTCACTTGCAAACTATAAAAATGGCAATCGTCAAGAGATCGTATGATTTTAATTACAATAGAAAAAGGGATGTGGAATTTTTTTTGTGATTTTAAAACTGTTCATTTCGAACGGAATGAAATGAGGTGAGAAATCTGTTTATTGAGGATAAGATCCTGCTGGTCGAAATAATAAAGATCAAAATTTTTGGTATCGAAATAAAGCGATTCGTAACGGCTTATTCTTTTCCTTTTACCTCCAACACCCGATAATCGTTTTTGATTTTTTTCGGAATATCAGGTAATTGATTGAGCCTGAAAACAAATTTAGTGTCTGTCCGGTCCATCAAAGCACATTATCCATTTCTTTTAGAGAAATAGTTTCAAAACCGGTTAATATATTTTTTATTCCGTTCAATTTAATATTCGTAAGCGTATTTTTTTATAGAGATCAAATTCCCTTTTGAATCGGTAGTTTTTTTCTCAATTTTCATACTGTTTTTATCGTAAGTGTAAATTGACTTCTTAATGATATTGCCTTTATTATCAGTAGTTAACTCATATGTTTTTTCAGCTTTTGCATTATAACCATATTGCGTTTTTTCGATCAACTGATCTTTCCCATCATAAACATATTCTACCGTTTTATCTTTATTGTTATTGTATTCAGTAAGTGTTTTCTTTTTAATATTTCCTTTTTCATCATAAATAATATCTTCAATTACATCATTGTTCTTATTGTATTTACGCGTTTCTTTTTTCTTGAATGTACCATCTTTATTATATTCTACATCCTCCACTTCATTGCCTGAATTATCAAATTTTTGATACGTTTCATTGAATGTTTTTTCTTTCCCATCCACCATTTCAGTAATAGTAACTGTAGATGATTTAATTTTTAATTTTTTTACTTCTTTTTTACTTTGAGCAAAAGAGCTGTTACAAGAAAGTAGTAGCAGTACGAGGAAGAAAATGTTTTTAATTTTCATAAGATAATTTTAAAAAGTAGTTTTTAATTGTAAATTTCGAAAGTATCTGCATCAACAGTGTCTTTCTTTCTTTTTATTCATTTCAATATTTTTGAAAACACAATTTTGCACCATTTTGTTCATCAGATACTAACCTTCATTTTAAAATTTGAAGTTTTAGAAATTGGTCTTCATTTATTTTTAGAATGTAGAAACCTTCTGAGAACTCGGAAGTATTTATTTTTGCTGTTTTGTTTGTTGAAATGATTGTTTTTGTTTCCTGGCCGAAGGCATTAAAAATCGTAATCCTGTTTTCTTTTTCCTTTCCATTAAACTCAATTGTAACCAGGTTGCTTGCCGGATTTGGATATACATGTACAGCGTTTGAAAAAGGATGGTTCTCATCTATCGCAACAAAACAATTATTCAGTGCCAACTCAGTAATAAGTGAATTTCTGCGAGCTGTTATAAATGATTTTAAACCTAAAATTGTTCCGCCTCCCGGGGGTGGGCCAGTTGTTGTAATGTCTGTTGTGAGATTATCTTCAAATTGCTGATTGGAATAAAACTTTTTTGTATCAGCATATACTGCGATGCGTATGGCATTGGCAAGTGAATCAATTTTCCCATCCAATGCAGCATTACTGAAGTCATAATTTAACCATTGGCAAATAGTATTTATAAATTCGGTTTTATAATTATTGTTTTGCAGCATTTTTTGCATTAAAGGTCTGCTGCCCGATGGAATTGAAACAAAAAACATACTTAGGTTTTTTAGTTGGGTACTTGTCATTCCCATATTAAAATTTCCGAATGATTCATTCACATCCCATGCTACCCATTCAAATTTATTACTTAAGGTATCGTGGTAAATATAATAATTATGACCGCTGCCGATGTATGAATCAAGATTTGCAAAAATATTTATAGCCGCCCATTGTTTAACAAAACTACCGGTATTGAATATTGTTTCGAGTGAATCGGAAAAATAGGTTCCGGTATTATTGATTTTATTAATAAAAGAAACCAGATCTGACCAATCATTTATGGTTTCATTCGTATGCAATTCGTATTTAGTGTAATAGGAAGAGGGAGTGCTATTGATCCATTTTAAATCACCGGATGGATCGCCTTTAAACATATTCCCCTGTTTATTACCAAAGTGTTTATTAAGAAATTGTTTGGTATCAATTTCTTCAATAAACGTATATAATCCCCAATAGCTTCCATTTATGTAAACCTTTGTAAAAGCACATCTTGGAGCTCCTAAACCCTGTTCATTGTAAAAGTCACATGCCAGTTTTTCACGCAAAAAAGAAGGATCTTTAAACCCATTGTTTAGATTGAATTTTTTTAACCCATCAACGTTTTGTCCGGCAACATATTCATTCAGACTTATTTTAAATGATTTTTTATCGCTTGGATTATTATACGATGAATTGCCTTTGAATTTTATTCCAACATTCGAAATAACTGTTCCATCAATTTGTATATTTCCCGTTAAATATTGATCAAGCGGCATATATAATGTAAGAGAATCCCAATAGTTGGTTTGGCTGAAGGTCATGTATATTTCATGAACCTGAGGGGCTCCAAAAATAATATTGCCTTCAGTTTGTGCTAAAATAGGATTAGAAAGGATACTGAATAAAGCAAAAAAAGAGAGTCGCTTTTTTAGTTTCATTGTCGGTTAGTTTAGTATAAAATTAGGAAATAAAAAGAACATAACCAGCTATAAATATGTCATGTATTTTGTTCTATTTGCTTAGTTTTAATTTGTATCCAATTTGTTTCAAAGCCTAACTCCAATAACACACACATCATCTACCTGTTCTAAATTTCCTTTCCAATTTAAGAAGGTGTCGTTAAGAGTTTCCTTTTGTTTTGCAACCGGTTTATTCTGTATCGAAAGGAGGAGTTCCTTCATTTGGCTATACTTAAATTTTTTTCCTTTTACACCACCAAATTGATCAGCATAACCATCTGTAAAAACATAAAATGAGGTTTCACCTTCCATCTTGAAAAAATGATTGTTAAATGGTTGCATTTCATCATTGTAGCCAATACACTGTTTGTCGGGCTTTATTTCGGTTAGTTCACCTTTATTAATAATGTATAAGGGGTTATTTGCACCGGCCCATTGTAACTCTTTCGTTTCGAGATCCAACCGGATAAGCGACATATCCATTCCGTCTTTTGTTTCATTATCACGTCCGGTTTGATTCAGTTCTTTTACCACTTTATCTCGTAATTGATTAAGAATTTCGGAAGGGGTAAGTAATTGATTACTTGCAGTAATTTCATTTAGAAATGCCACTCCCAACATACTCATAAAGGCACCCGGAACTCCATGTCCTGTGCAATCAACAGCCGCCAGATAAAATTGTTTTCCTTTCTCAAGGGCCCAATAAAAATCACCGCTAACAATGTCTTTGGGCTTAAATAAAATAAAGTGTTCCGGCAAATGTTTGCTTACATGTTCCTGCTCTTTCAACAACGCATCCTGAATCCTCTTGGCATAGTTAATTGAATCAATAATGTCTTTATTTTTTTCTTCTACAATTTCTTTCTGCTCTTCAATAATTTTTTTCTGCTCTTCTGTTTGTCTGTTTTTCTCTTCAATTAATTTTTTTTGTTTACGGGTGAAACGCAATGCCCTGAAAATAAATCCGGCAAAAATAAAAACCAAAAGCAAACCACCCGAAACAAAAAGTAATATCAGTTGTTGTTTTTTAGCATTAACTTCAGTAAGTACATCTTTCTTGTCCTGCTCTGCTTTGCTTTGTGCTTCTTTTTTCTCATATTCATAAGTCATTTCCTTCCGGGTGATCTCTTTATTTTTATCAGAACTAAAAAGAGAATCCTTTATAGCCACGGCTTCTTCATAATGTTCAAGCGCTATAGAATACTTGCCGGTTGCTTTAAATAAATTACTCAACGACAAATGACTTTCCCGGATATCATTCAATGAACCAAGTTCCTGGGCAATAACCAATGACCTGTTTAAATAATCTTCCGCTTCACTGTATTTTTTTGTTGCTGTATATAACATTCCAATATTTCGAAGCCCACTGGCAATTAAAACTTTTGATTCGATCTCTTCTCTGATTTTCAAGGATCGTAAAAAATAAGTAAGTGCTTGTTCATAATCCTTTTGGGTATAATAGATACTTCCGATATTACCAAGATTTCGCGCAATTCCACCTTTGTTATTAATTTCCTCGTTGATCTTTAATGCTTTTATATAAAAATCCAGTGCTTTTTTATTTTCCTTTTGTTCACCATAAACACCTCCCAGATTTCCAAGATGACGCGCAACCCCGGTTTTATTACCCAGCTCTTCATCCATTTTTAATGCACGAAATAAGTAATCGAGTGTTTTCGGATAATTTTTAAGCATATAATACAAAGTGCCTATATTGCCCAGGTCAGTAGCGATTTCATTTTTTCCTCCAATCTCTTCATCCAGCTTCAGGGCCTGTAAATAATATTCAAGAGCTTTTGGATAATTCCCTTGCTTACGATGTACAATTCCAATATTTCCAAGAGTGGTTGCCTTTTGCAATTTTATTCTTTTGATTTGAGTTTTATTGGAATTATCAGATGACAAAAGCTCCTCCCAGACATCAAGTGCTTTTGAGTAGTATTTCATGGAAAGTGCATACTCATCTTTGTCATCATTAAAGGAACCAATTTGATAATAAGAAATTCCGATGCCTATTTTTATTGCCTTGACCAATGATGGATCTTGATTATTGGCTAGTATATTTTCAGCCAGCAGAAGTGCTTCTTTGCTCAGTGATAATGCAGTATCTGAATTATTGAAACTCAGTTGCCAGGCAAGTGCATTCAGGTAATTGACCTTTGATGTATCTTTTATTCCTGAAACAGCAGCAGAAGGATAGTTTTTTAAAAGTTTGGATAATGAATCAATTTTGTCTTGCTGAGCGAATGAATTTAAATGAAAAAAAATAAAAATTAAACATATAAAGTGTTTTTCAACTGCTTTCATATACTACTCCTGAAATATGGGGTTTTACTAATAATTGCGTTTCAGAACAAATCTAACAAATAAATTGAATAATGACAATAAAGGCACTTTCTTCATCCGCAAAAAATCATATTCTATTCTGGCTTTGAATTAACCTATACTTTATAAGTGGAAGGGTATAAGAATAAGTGATTAAGTTTCAGGTACAATGTGCAATCAACTTTATAAATTTTTGGATGTCAGTAATGTGATTTTTTTGTTTTTTGGAGATCATGGGAATAAAAAATGCAGATTGATTCTTAAATGTAATACCATTAGCTTATATAAAATATACCAATTATTTCCCTCTCTTTCGGAGAGGGATTAAGGGTGAGGTCAGAAAAAAAACTGTTTTATATAAGCTAATGGTATTACTATCAAATTCTGTCACCTGTTTTCGATACCTATTTAATAATCAAAACACTCGAATCGAGGACATTCAGCCGAACAGAGGTGTTAAAGTCCCTGCCAGCCTATAATCGGCAGGCTGTTTCGCCAACGTAGCCGTTTTTATATTTATGACTTAAGTCATTGTATTATAATTAATTATGTGCTTTTTTTGCACTACTCTTTAAGCTATTCCTTGCAAAAAAAATGGAAAACTTAAAACCAAATTCTGAAAAAATAAAACCATTAGGTATAAACACTATTTCAGATTTTTCTTTTTCTGATCTGCTTGATATTTCTGACTTGCAGCAATTAGTGAATCATCTTTCCGAATTAGCCGGTTGTCCGATCGGAATACTTGATATAGATAATACTATTTTAGCAAGTGCCGGATGGCAAAAAATATGCACTTGTTTTCATCGCATTCATCCCGAAACGAGTCGTAATTGCACAGAAAGCGATAATTTAATCAAAAAGAATCTGAAAACAAAAAGTCCCATTGTATATAAATGCAAAAATGGATTATGGGATGTTGCTTACCCTGTTTTTATTGAAAAAAAACATGTTGCAAATATTTTCTTTGGACAATTCTTTTACGATGATGAAAAAATTGATACGCATTATTTTGAACTTCAGGCCGAAAAATACAACTTCGACAAAACAGAATACTTGAACTGTTTAAATAAAGTTCCTGTCATTTCACGCAAAAGAGAAGAAATCTTAAAGAATTTTTCTATCACTTTAGCTCGAATGATCACTAAAGCGGGATATTCTAATTTAGTACTAAAAAAAGAAAAAATAGAAGAACTCAGTTTAGCGAATGAAAAAATAAAAGAAAGTGAGTCGAAAATCAGAAAAATATTTGAACAAGCAGGCGTTGGTGTGCTGCAGGTGGATGCTTCAAGCGGACGGTTTTTAAAAATAAACCAGAAGTTCGCTGATATGCTTGGTTACAGAAGTGATGAGCTATTGCAGTTGACCTTAAAAGATATAACTCATCCTGATGACCACAAAAAAAATCTGGACCAAATAAACTTGTTAAAAAAAAAACAAGTCAAAGAATTTTCAATTGAAAAAAGATACATCCGAAAGGATGGAACTATTCTTTGGGCAATACTCACAGTAACTGTCCTGAACGAAACAACCGATGGGAAATTAACAAATATCGGGATCGCTCAGGATATCACTGAACGAAAAAAAGCAGAGCAAGAATTAAAAGAAAGTGAAGAAAAGTTTAAAACTGTTTTTAATCAATCTCCAATCGGACTTGAGCTTTACAACATGGATGGGCAATTGTTAGATTGCAATCCCGCCTGCCTTAATATGTTCGGGATCGATAATATACTTGAGGTAATCGGATTTAATCTTTTTGAAGATCCTAATCTAACGGAGCAACAAAAATGTGATATCAAAATAGGTAAAAATGTTCTATTTGAAATTAAATTTGATTTTGATATTGTTAAAAAACTTAATCTTTATAATACTAGTAAATCGGGCCATTGTTTTCTTAGCTGTTTTGCAACATCATTCAAAACCGAAGGAAACAATAAAACAGGAATTTTGCTTCATGTGATCGATATTACTCAACGCAAAAAAGCTGAAGTGGATTTAAAAGAAGAGAACGACCGATTCCATACTTCTATGAATGCAATGGATTCAATAGTATATGTTGCTGATCTGGAAAATCACCAGGTTTTATTTGCCAATAAATATGTTAAAGATCTATTTGGGGATATAGTCGGTAAAAAATGTTATTCAGCATTACAAGGAAAAAATGCACCCTGTGATTTTTGTACTAATCATTTATTAATTGATGATAAGGGAAAGGCCAATCCCCCTTATGTTTGGGAATTTCAAAATTTAATTACCGGAAAATGGTACCAATGCCATGATCAGGCAATACTATGGATAAACGGGAAACTTGTGCGGTTTGAAATGGCAACTGATATTTCTGTAAATAAAGAAAATGAACAAGCATTGAAGGAAAATGAAATCAAACTTCAGGAATTAAATTCAACCAAAGATAAATTCTTTTCTATCATCGGCCACGATTTAAAAAACCCATTTACAGTTTTGAAAAGTAGTTCCGAATTGCTTTCAGTCTATTTAGAAAAAAATGATCTTGCCAAAAGTAAAGCAAAAGCTGCAATGATCTCGAACGCGTCCAATCATGGTTATGCTTTATTGGAAAATCTGTTAGTATGGGCGAAATCACAAACAGGAGGACTAAAGTTTGAACCCCAAAAAATAAATTTTAATACAAGTGTCTCTAAAACCATCGGAGAAATAGAAGATCATGCATTTGAAAAAAATATTGTAATAAAAAATGAAATACCGGAAGATTTGATTTTGGAAGCCGATGAAAATTTATTGTCCGTTGTTTTCCGTAATCTGATAACCAACGCTATTAAATTTACACACCGTGGAGGATCAATAACTATAACAGCAAAAACAGATAAGGATAATGTGGAAGTGGCCGTTATTGATACAGGTATTGGTATTCCGAAAGAACATCAATACAAACTTTTCAGGTTAGATGTCAATTTTTCAAGAGTAGGAACAGCAAATGAAGAAAGTACAAGTTTAGGATTGATCCTTTGCAAAGAATTTATTGAAAAGCACAAAGGCAAAATCTGGGTGGAGAGTGAAGCAAATAAAGGAAGTGAGTTTAGATTTACCATACCTCATATCTGGCAGGAAAATAATCCATATTCTTAAACATTTCTTTAACACTATATTCTTACTGTATTAAATTATCAAATGGTGTTTGTTAAATTTTAATTCCAATGACTAATATATCATCCACCTGTTCAAGATCACCTTTCCAATCGTTTAAGGTTCTGCTTAGAATCTGCTGCTGTTGTTTCATAGATTTCTCCTGAATAGAAATGATCAACTCCTGCAAAGGTTTATACTTGAATTTTTTTCCTTTTGCACCACCAAACTGATCGGCAAAACCATCAGTAAAGATATATACAGTATCACCAGGGAACAACTCTACTTCATGGTTATTGAACAAATGAAGTTCTTCTCCAACAAAAATTCCAATAGGAAATTTATCTCCTTTTATTTCTATTAGTTCAGGAATTTGTTTTGATCTTACTATCCATACCGGATTATTTGCACCAGCGAATTGAAGTGTAAACGAATTTGAATTGTTTTTTTTGAGTGAACAAAGAGCAATGTCCATCCCGTCTTTCACGGCAGAATCTTCTTGAGTTTGTCGGAGTGTTTCACTCAATCCAATATTTAATTCATTTAATATATCAGAAGGTTTTATTTTATGATGTTCGTTCACGGCCTGATTCAAAAGGTTATGACCTACAATACTCATAAACGCTCCAGGGACACCATGCCCGGTGCAATCAACAGCAGCGAATAGGATTTGTGTTGAATTATTTATTTTCACTTCCTCTATCCAATAAAAATCACCACTTACAATATCTTTTGGTTTATAAAAAACAAAAGCATTATCCTTAAAAGTACTATTGAATGCTGCTGTTGGAAGAATCGCTTCCTGAAGGCGTTGTGCATAACGAATACTATCCTTAATATCCTTATGCTGATCTTCAATTATATTATATGCAGTTTCTATTTTTTTATTTTTTATCCCTAGCTCATTGTACACTTTTCGTTTTTGTATATAACCACGAATTGCTAGTATAGCCAGCAGTAATACCAAAAAGCCTCCAATTCCAATCGACCAGCTAATTATCCGTTGTTGCGTTAATTCATCTTCCTTTATCTTTTTATCCTTTGTTAGCAGATCAATTTCTTTTGCTTTTTTTTCTGTTTCAAAACGCGCCTGCATTTCAGCTATTTGTTTACTGTTTTCAGTATTGTAAATGGAATCATTCATTTTCTGATACAATTCAAAGTTGTCAAGCGCTTTTTTAAAATTTCCCATTTTCTTGTATGAAGCCGAAATCCCTTTGTATGCTGCAAGAATTCGATCATTCGCTCCGATTTTTTTTGCTTGTTCCAATCCCCTGTTATAATATTCTATCGCCTTTTCAGCGTTCCCGGTAGATCGATAAAAGTCACCAAGGTTGTTTAAAGCTAAAGCCATTCCATAAATATTTCCAATTTCACTATATTTATCATATGCTTTATTAATATAAAATAATGCCTTTGAATAATCTTTTAAATTAAGATAACTATCAGCGATATTATTATAACAGGTGGCGACAGCTTCCTTATTATCCATTTCCTCAAATAATTTTACTGCTTGAAAACAATATTCCAATGATTTTTTATAATCCTTTTTATCGCTAAAAACAGTTCCAATAGCTATTAAGGAAGATGCGATTCCTCTTTTGCTGTTAAGTTCCTTTGAGATCGCCAATGATTGTTTAAAATAGGTATAGGCTTTATCGGGTTCATGAAGATCAAGAAAAACATTCCCGATCGAACCGGATGATGATAAAATACCTTTTTTATTTCCGAGGCTTTCTTGAATATTTAATGCTTTTATATAATAAAACAACGCAACCTTATACTCAGCGAGGTTATAATGTCCATTGCCAATATTATTCAGTGCTTTTGCTTCTAACTTTTTTAACTTTGTTTTTTCAGCGATCTTCAATGCTTCGCTGGCATAGTTTATTGATTTTGCGGGATCAATATCTACTATCTGCTCCGAAAGTTGATTTAAAACTTGTATTCTACTACTATCGATAGTTATGGAAGGCAATACTTTTTGAAGTGAATCTATTTCGTGCTGATCTTGTGCAAATGATTCAGACACGAAACTGAGCAAAAAGAATATAAGGCAGCAATATATTAGTTCATGCCTTGCGTTTTGAAATTTTTGAAAAAATTTCAATAATTGTTTCATATGGGCCGAATTGATTTCTTAGTTTCATTCCAAATATATGAATAAATCAATATTTACTTCAATTGAGGACATTAAATTACACCTTCTTTTTGTTGAGGATTAATTGAAGTAATTTGGAGCCATACCAATTGTTAAACATATTTATTGTTTCAGTTCCTTAGTTCAAACTATGCACTTTGAGAGCAAGACTTTCAGTTTCTACAAATATTAAATTTACCGTCATAACGAGGAACGAAGCAATCCCAATTTATTAATGAGATTGCTTTTTCGCACCTCCTTCGCAGTAACGTGTAATTTTAGCATTTGTTAAAAAGAATTTCATTCTTTTATTTTAAACCTCTGCACTTTCAGTGCAGAGTGTTTTTTTACGTTTTTATAAATAATTTTAAAGATTTATCCATTAATATTTTATTGATCTCAATGAAGTACTGTACTTATCAGATGAGATTTTTAAAATGTAAACACCTTTTGCAAGGTTTAGTTTAGCTGTGTTTATGTTAATGCTATGTTCTCCTGCAGAATAGATAGTACTGGTTAAAAGTATTTCTTTCCCAAGCACATCAATAAGTGAAATGGTAATTTTTTGTTCCGTTTTTTGAGAAAAAAGCAGTGTTGCATTTTCATTAAAAGGATTCGGTTGAATTGAAAGAGTAATTGCATTTTCATTTTCGTTTATACCTGTTGTGGCATCCACCAGAATTCCGTCAGAACTGCAGATACTATTTAAGCCTGCACCATCCATTGCTTTAATACTAAAATAGTACATCTGTCCAGGACTAAGTGTAAGCCCTGATCTGGTAACAGAAGTATTCAGTGTGTTATTTGTCCAGTTAACCACATCTGTTGCTCCGGAACTTGTTCCGATTGCATACCAATAGTCTGCTATATCTGAATTAGGATCAAGGGAACTTGTCCAGTTTGCTGAAAGTGTATTAAGTGATGCAACAAGATCACTATCATTTCCGGTACCATCATTCACTGTTACGCAGGAAGGATCTGTCCAATCAATATTTACGGTATGATCAGCAATTGTTGACAAATTTCCGGATGCATCATTCACAATAGATTTTATTATTCCTGAATAAGAGCTGGCGTTTTGATTCTGAAAGCGAATATCATTCGTAGCCGCAGCACCTACACTTACTGTAACAGAAGGCAGTCTGGAACGATATACTTTTAGATCGCTGATATTCGCTTTACAATTTCCGGTACGAAATGAAATATAATTACCGGGAGTAGTTAAAACGCTGGTATCTGTCCACGTGCCAAGAAATATATTGTCGCGATACACATCAACTTTTCCTGTGGTCCTGTCAAAAATAATTTTGTAATCGTTCCATTGACCAAGAGTAGTGGTCACATTATTAATTGTTTTCGATAAAGTAAAAACATCATTTACTACTTTATAAAATTCAAGAGTACTTGTTTCCTGTCTGAAATAAATGAAATAAGAATTGCCTCTGTTCGGAAGCGCTCCATTATCACTAAAAAAATGAAAACCAAAGCGATGTTGGCTAGTGCCGAATGTGGTAGGGGATATCATTGCATTAAACTGATACAAATAGCGATTCGATAAGTTCTGATTGAGTGCTGCATAGATATTGGAATTGCCTGCCGCTGAATCACTCTGAATTAAGTTTCCTGCAGAAACCTGAAAGATTCCGCTGCCTGCAAGGATAGACCATATGGAAGAATTGTAGGAATCAAAATTATCTGCAAAAAAACCATTCGTTGCATTTGCATGCCATTCGGAACCATTAAAGTCCTGTACCTGATAATAACTTTTTTCAATTCCGCTTCCACCGGAATTATCAGTATCGGTAAATGTTGTTGTGAAATTGGTTGTTTTCCAATTGTTAATGGAGGCGATAGAAGTGGTGGGTATTAGATTATCAACAGCAGTCATGTTTTTAAATTTCATAGCATCAAAGGCAATGTTTTGAGATGCTACATTGCTGGAGTCCCCTAAATAAACATATGCACTTTGTCCTGCTGCTAAACTGTATGTACCTAGCGATACCCATTGTCCGGTGCTTTGTGTTTGATCTATCACCACACTGGTTACTCCACTTGAATGATAAATTTTATAGTTTGCATTCACAGCAGTACAACCGGTTCCCCCCGGGATAAAAGCAAGTATTTCATAATTACCTGCTGCTGAAAGGGTGGGGGTCCATGTAACATAACAAATATCCGGAATACCCGCTTCGGTTCCGGTGTACCAATAGTGATTGTCATAGCCTGCATTCAGGTCATGAAAATACCGTTGATGAGATCCGTTTGCACTGTTATTCATATAAAATCCATGGTTATAATAAACATCATCGATCAGTGTATCGTTATAGGAAATTTCTGAACCTTCTGCAGTAACGGTCCATGCAACAGTATTCAGGTTTTGATAACCATTATTATAACCCGGCCAATCGTAGGAAGAATTTTGTCCGTACCAATTTGGCCATGCACCATTATTTTTATTCCCATAAGGGTCATTAAAAACGATAGTATGTTGTCCGTTGATATATCCAACTGCAACAGTCAAATGCCCGGCAGTGGTGAGTAAATTACATATCGGGAAAGGGAAACCGTTATTAATCTGTAATAACACTTTAGCATAATTATCAGCATCTTCCTGAGTAGAATTTAAGTAATGATCGCTAAGGTATTGACGCATGTGGGAGTGAGGTGAGAAAGAACCGGTCCACATATAACAATAACCACCCCAGGCATTTTCTCCACCCCCGGTAGCAGAAACATCCTGATAATAATATTGATTTAAAGTGTATTTATCAGCTACGTATGCTCCATAATTACTGGTGTGATTTCCTACTCCGTTACTTGTGGTGATGGGCCATTTAGGAACTCTGTTGTAATAGGCGATTGCCATAATGGCGGAGGTTGGTGCGCAAGAGCCGTAACCATAGTGCCATTCGGGAGTATCGTACACCTGGTTCACATATGGAACTGTACCTGGAACGTAAGTAAAAGATTGAACTGATTTTTGAAAACTCTGATTGCTTATGTTTAAAGGACCTGTAGCATTAAAAATCAGTTGATTGGACAATTTCCCATTAACTGTTAATGGTTGGCTTGTAACAGTTTTTTGATTTAAACTTTGATATATTATTTTATTTCCTGATTGGATGGCTGCTATTTCGAAATTATCTGAAGTGTTGCTGATATTAATTATTCCTGAACCATCAAACGTTGCAGTGTAAATATCAGAACCTACAAAACGGAAATTATTTGTTTCAATTTTTGTAAAAATAATATGTTGTGAATCATTAACCCATGATGAGTACATCCCTTCTGCAATAAAAGTAGTTTTTTTGCTTTGCAGATCAAAAATATAAAGTTCACCTGAAATGGATGAATACATTAGTTTAGAACCATCAGGCGACCATTGAGGATAAATGTTTCCTTTTTCACCTTTGGTGAATTTATATAAATTGTTGTTTGATAAATTCAATAAAAATAACTGGTCCTGATCATCGTTGTAACACACGAAATTTCCATTTGGTGATAGGGGGGCAATATTAACGTATTGACCCAAAGAATAACGGTTACTAGTTATACCATCTTTAACAATCAAATCATTTCCAACCGTGAAAGCTGTTTTTCCATTTTGAGAGAAACTGACCTGTCCGCATAGGTCAACAGGAGGATGTAATAAAATGATCTTTTTTGTTTGGATAGATAAAACGGCAGGAGCTTGTTTCCCATCTGTCTGGATATATTTAAAGCCAATACTTTTTTTATCAGGGGATAAAGTCATATACCTTCCGCAACCCGGAGAACTAAAAAGAATAGTGTACTTTCCATCCTTAAAAAGATAAATGTTGGAAGCATAATTATCGGTTGCAACAATTCCAACGGGTGTTTCCATAAAATTGATAAAATATCCATCTGTTTCTGCTTTATAAGCATCAAAAATTTTGTCTTGAGCATAAGTTAAATGCTGTCCCACAAAAATAAACAGGACGAAAATGATCGTTTTAAATTTCATAAATTAAAGTATTTGGAGCGTTAATTTTGAAGATAACAGTAGTAAATATATGAAATATTTATCCGAAAAGCACCGGTTTCAAAATTTTCAGATTTCAATTTGATGGAGTGACAGAAATCACTTATTCGCTTAATCAGTATCATTGAAAAAAAAAATCGATAACACTTTCTTTGCTACCGATAATTTTTTATAAACTTAAAATTTAAACATTCATGAAATCAGATTCAGAGATCCAAAAAAATGTAATGGAAGAGCTTAATTGGGAACCCTTACTTAATGCCAGTGAAATTGGTGTAGCAGTTAAAAACGGAGTAGTAACACTTTCCGGGACAGTAAATACGTATAGCAAAAAACTTGCTGCTGAAGAAGCTGCAAAAAGAGTTTTAGGTGTTAAAGCTGTTGCCGAAGACCTTGAAGTTTTACTTGCTGTGCACGGTAAAAAAACAGATGCAGATATTGCACAAGCCGTAATTAACGCTCTTAAATGGCATACTTCTATACCGGATGAGAAAATAAAAGTGAAAGTGGAAAACGGTTGGGTAACACTTGATGGAGAAGTGGAGTGGGAGTTTCAACGAAATTCAGCCAGAACTGCTGTCAAAAATCTGGCAGGTGTTGTAGGAATCTCTAATAACATTGCCATTGTTCCAACACTTAAAATATCAGATGTAAAAAACAAAATTACATCCGCATTTCAGCGCAGTGCAACAATTGATGCAGAAAAAATAACTATCTCTTCCGAAGGAAGCAAAGTGATACTTACCGGAAAAGTTCGTTCCTATGTAGAAAAAAGAGATGCTGAAAAGGCAGCATGGCTTGCACCTGGTGTGAATAAGGTTGAAAACAAATTAGAGATTGATGCAGAAGTATATGCCTTCTAAATTTTAACAAAAAAGAGATCAATGTTACTTACATTAAATATATAAAACCCAATCTTCAAAGGTTGGGTTTTGTTTTTCAATTCTAAAAATTTAATAGTTTCTTCCATGTTCGAAAATATTCTGCTTCCAAAAATTATTACAGTGATAAGTATATTAGCTGCTCTTTTTCTTTTTTTTATAACTGTTATACTGTTTTTAGCTTCCTATATTGATGCTGTGTTTTATACTATCATTAAAACATGCCGCACATTTATTTGCCATTTTATAAAAAAAGAATTTAAGCTAATGTTTAAATTTTAATAAAAGAATCTGATTAGGAGTGTTTTTACCAATCTTTTCATTTCGACTCCTTCAACTCCGCTCAGGATAAACTCATGAAGAAATCTGTTCTTTGCAAAATGAGATTTCTCTCTTCATTTCATTGCGTTCGAAATGACAGTCCCTAAATGTCATTTCGACCAGAGGGAGAAATCTCTCCTTCGATTAACAGATTTCTCTCTTCATTTCATTCGACATATAATACATGTTGAGTAAAATTTAAACATGTCCTAGAATGCTTTTATTTTATACCCTTTCCAACCATAAACCAAAATATATAAATACAGGGTAATTTTATTTTTTCTTTTGTAAACAAAAAATTCATAAAAAAAGGCAGGTATTATCCTGCCTTCCGAAGAATAGTTTTCATAACCTTTTTACAGGTTAATATTGTCTATTTTAATCGACTCTTGATCAGAAATAAATCTGTATCAAGACTGAAACAAAGGTAAACTGAATTCATTTTAATTCTCTTGACCTTCATCAATAAAACGTAAGATAGATATCACTATTTTTTAAAATTACGTTTTGCTTTAAAAAAAAGCAGGTCCTTACGAACCTGCTTTCCGGATTTCTACTCGTTTTTCATGCTTACTCAGCATTTATTACGAGTATTTATTCTTTCATAATCTTAGCGAAACGTACGTAACCGGTTTATTAAACCGACCTTGGATTTGACAGTTTAACCATTTTTTAGGATGGGTGTATATCTGCTTCAATCAAATATGCAGGTTGTCCTTACATATTACAGTTGCCTGTCTTTGAGCGTTTCAACAAAACAACATCATCGCTGACGTTTATTCTATTTACTAAGCCTATACTATGTTCCGATTATTCCTAAACCCCAACAGCCATTACAAACTATTACTTTGGACAGCGGAATGCAAGCATTACCATCTATCTATCTGAAAAAGGATTTTCACCTTAAACAGCATCAACTTTCGTTGCCTTTGAGTCTGTCAGTTTTAAAAATCTTTTACAATTTATATTTTCTGACCTAACTTATGTTTAAGAACAATTTCTTTAATTATGACGATACAAAATTACAACGATTGTAAGGCGATTGGTATGAACTCCATCACCATTGATGGTGATTAATCGCATTAATAAAAAAAATCAGAATTGTTTTTTTATTAATTGTAAGAGTGATTAAAATCAAATTTCATTTTGATCCTCCTCATTCTGAAACCTAAGAAGCCTTTATACATTCGACTTTTAAATTAAAATATTTTTCCAAAAAATAAATATTTCGTTTATGAATGCATTACAACTAAAAATGAGAGCATATAATGTTCCACAGGAAATAAAAAAATCCGGGTATTATCCGTACTTCAATCCTATCGAATCCGCCCAGGATACCGAAGTTATCATCAAAGGGAAAAAAGTGCTCATGTTTGGTTCCAATAGTTATTTAGGGTTAACAAATCATCCCAAAACAAAAGAAGCTGCAATTAATGCTATAAAAAAATACGGTACCGGTTGTGCCGGTTCTCGTTTTTTAAATGGCACAATCGATTTGCATATTCAGTTAGAAGAAGTATTAGCGGAATTTGTAGGTAAAGAAGCAGCCATTGTTTATAGTACAGGTTTTCAGGCAAATTTGGGAACGGCTTCCGCCTTAACCGGAAGGAATGATTTTATACTTCTTGATGAATATGATCACGCATCTATTATAGATGGATGCAGACTCTCCTTTTCGAAGGTCATAAAATACAAACACAATGATGTTGATTCTCTTGAAAATGAGCTCAGGTTTCTTCCTGCCGATAAAATAAAACTTATTGTTGTTGATGGTGTTTTTAGTATGGAAGGAGATATTGTTAATCTGCCGGAAATTGTAAAAGTAGCGGAGAAATATTCTGCATCCATAATGGTTGATGAAGCACACTCTATAGGCATTATGGGAAAAAATGGCTCCGGATCGGTATCTTATTTTGGCTTAACCAATAAAGTGGATATTTTAATGGGCACTTTCAGTAAATCTTTGGCTAGTGTTGGGGGATTTATTGCCAGCGATGCTGCAACAATCAATTATTTGAAACATAATTCCCGGTCATTGATCTTTAGTGCAAGCATTTCACCCGCCAATGCTGCAAGTGCACTTGCCGCAATAGAAATTATTACAGAAGAACCGGAACGAATTGAACAGTTATGGAAAAATACTCATTATGCAATGAGGCGTTTAAAAGATTATGGTTTCGATATCGGTAAAACTGAAACCCCGATAATTCCAATTTATATTCGGGATGATATAAAAACTTTTGCCCTTGCCAAAATGTTACTGGATGAGGGTGTTTTTGTTAATGCGGTTGTTTCCCCTGCGGTAAGATCTGATTCCTCATTGATAAGGTTTTCTTTAATGGCGACCCATACCACAAAACAAATTGAAACAGCGATCGATAAAATTAATAGAATGGCTAAAATACTGGATATTCCAGTTGAACAGGAAATTGTCGAGAACTATTAATTTTTTAGTATGAAAGAATGGTTAGCAGATTACTCTATAGATTAAAAAAAAAGATATGACCACATTTATAGTAAGTACATTAATTAATCAACCGCTTGGTATTGTAACAAAAGCATTGGTGAATCCGGAGAATTTTTCTTATTGGACCACTGATTTGGTAAAGTTTGAAGTAATGAAAGGAACACCAGGGGAAGTTGGTGCAATTAATCATTTGCATTATTTGCAAAAAGGACGTTCCTATGTTATGGAAGATAAACTAATTTATTGTGAGCCCGGAAAAAAATATGTATCACAAGTTTCAGGGGATGCGCTAACTGCTATTGTAGAGACAGTGCTTCATCCCTTGGGAAATAAAACTGAAATGAAAGTAACATGGTCTGGAAAAGGGAAACTGTTTTTTTTGAAATTTTTGCTTCCATTACTACGCGGAAAGCTTATAAAACAATCGAAAGCAGAATTAGGGTCTTTTAAAAAATTAGTAGAAACTAAAGGATATGATTTTAAAAACTATGACCATGTTTCTAATAAAACAAGTTTAAAATTAGCTGACAAAATAAAATAAATTTCATGATCCAGGTAAAAGAGGTTAAAACAAAAAAACAATTATCGGACTTTATTAAATTTCCTGATATTCTTTATTATAACAATAAATACAGGGTGCCACAATTACATTCGTATGAGAAATCTATCTTGAAACCTTCTAATAATCCTGCATTTGAATTTTGTGAGGCAAAATATTGGCTGGCTTATGATAACGATAATATTGTTGGCAGGATCGCTGGTATCATCAATAAAAAGGCCAATGAGGTCTGGAACGAAAAAATTGCACGGTTCGGCTGGATTGATTTTGTCAATAATAAAAATGTATCATATGCATTAATTAAAACAGTTGAAGATTGGGGCAAATTAAATGGAATGACAAAAATTCAAGGTCCGATGGGATTCACTGATATGGATCTGGAGGGAATGTTGGTGGAAGGTTTTGAGGAAGTAGGGACCCAAGCTGTGATCTACAACCATCCTTACTATCCTGATCATTTGGAATTAAATGGGTATTCGAAAGATGCGGATTGGGTACAATTTGAGATAAAAGTACCTGATAAAGTACCTGACAAAGTAAAACGTGTTTCAGAGATTGTACAAAAGAAATATAATTTAAGACCATTAAAAGCAAAAAAGGCAAAAGACTTAATCCCTTATGCAAAAAAAATGTTTAACACGCTGAATACATCATTTAAAGACCTTTATGGTTTTGTGCCGCTGAATGAAAAACAAAAAGATTTTTATATTAAGCAATATTTCTCAATGGTCAACCCAAAATTTGCCAGCTTTGTACTCGATAAAAATGATGATGTAGTCGGCTTTGGGATTTCTTTTGCTTCCCTTTCCGAAGCAATGATAAAGGCAAAAGGGAAATTATTTCCAACTGGATTTTATCATATTTTAAAAGCAATGCGTAAAAACGATAAAGTGGATATGCTTTTACAAGGAGTGAAACCGGAGTACAAGAACAAAGGAGTGCCCGCTATTTTTTTTTCTGAAATGATGCAGGCCTATATTGATAGTGGTGTAAAAACAGCGGTTTCAAGTCACGCATTAGAAAATAATCAAAGTGCATTTTTAATGTTTAATGATTATGAATCCCGACAACATTTAAGACGAAGAAGCTACGCCAAACAATTAGATGCAAAATGAAAAAAGTACTTATAACAGGAGCAAGTGGATTCATAGGAAGTTTTTTGGTAGAAGAAGCTTTAAAAAGAAATTATGAGGTTTATGCAAGTATCAGAAAAACAAGCAACACCGAATATCTTACTGATCCACGAATAAAATTTATTGAACTTGATTTTTCTGATAAGGATTCATTAAGTAAAAAAATATTCGGATTGCCTTATTTTGATTATGTAATTCATAGTGCAGGACTTACAAAAGCTGTGCAAAAAAGCGACTACTTTTTAACTAATTTTCAGTACACAAAAAACATCATTAAGGTGTTGATAAGTCAAAAACGGATTCCCCAAAAATTTATTTATATGAGTAGCCTTGCCGCCTATGGCCCTGGGGACCCGATTTTACTTCAAGAAATTAAATCATCCGACACACCAAATCCGGTTACTTCTTATGGAAAAAGTAAACTTGAATCCGAAAAATATTTATCTACATTGATTGATTTTCCATATGTGATCATAAGACCAACGGCTGTATATGGCCCAAGAGAAAAAGATCTGTACACCGTTTTTAAACTTATCAATAAAAATCTTGAACTATTTGTAGGTTCAAAAAAACAACATCTTTCATTTGTGTATGTAAAAGATCTTGTAAAAGTGGTGTTTCAGACAATGGAATCGAATATTGTAAATAAAGGATATTTTGTTTCGGATGGAAATGTGTATGATGGTGAGATACTGGGAAATATTATAAAGGAGCAGCTCAATAAAAAAACTATCCGGATAAAAGTTCCTGTTGAAATGGCCAGATGGATAGCAATGATCACAGAGGGAACAAAATATATAACCGGGAAACAACCCGTATTAAATCTTGAAAAGATAAAAGAGCTGGAATCTATAAATTGGAAATGCGATGTACAGCCACTTTTCGATGATTTTAATTTTAAACCGGAATATAATTTAAGCCAAGGCATAACTGAAACAATTCAGTGGTACAGGCAAGCAAACTGGTTAAAATAAATTTGCAATTATTTTTTTATGAATTCAATCAATTATTTTAATATCTAAACTCATTAACCAAAGGAATCTAAATTGAATTCATTATGAACACACCAGAAAATTTTGAAACAGGTTGTTGTCCACGGTTAAATGTTGATGCCTGGCAGGAAAAAGAAATTCATTTTGAAAATAAATTATTTCTTAAAGATCATGTAACCAGTATTTTTCATATTCCCTTGAATTTCGGAAAGGTCATGGAAAGAGACATGGCCATGATTGAGAAAGCACATGCTCAATCAAAGGAGCAGATTGTTCTTACAGATGAAAAATCTCCTTGGGGAGCGGATGTCTATATTGCGGTTGAAAAGGAAGTTCCAAAGGCAGAAATGAAAAAAATATCAGGTACTTTTTTAACCAAAGTATTTGAAGGACCTTATACTAAAATGGGTAAATATGTGGAGGAGATGGAGAGTTATGTGAAATCCAAAAATAAAGAAATAAAAAAACTGTATTTCTACTATGCCTATTGTCCAAGCTGTGCAAAAGCGTATGGAAAAAATTATATCGTTATTCTTGCTAAAGTATAGTTCTTACAAGTTAGAGCAACTGAAGAATAAAGTAAAATATCTAAAATATTTTACTTAATTCTTCAATCTCAGTTGTTTTTTCAATGATCTCTTTAATAACGCTATCACACATCAATGAAGTTTTTTTGAGGTGATAAAATATTTCAATATTTTTTGGGTCTTCCGGGTTTTCAAAATTAATAAGCTCTATTAAACCTAGTATGGAAGCTATCGGTGCCCTTACATGATGTGAATGTAAAAATGCAATGTCGGAAAGCTTTTTAAAATGTTTTCTTTGTTGATTCTCAGCGTTTTTTCGTTCTGATATATCACGTATTATTCCGCAATAAAATTTTTCATTCCCGTTTTTCCAATGACTTAAAGATAGTTCTATTGGAAATTCTTTACCATTTTTTTTGAGTCCGAAAAGTTCCATTGTATTGTCTTTATCTGTATCCTGATTTGTTAAAACATGATTTTTAAAGCCCTCCTGATGAGCCTGTCTAAACTTTTCCGGCATAAGGATAGTAAGTGGTTTCCCATAAACCTCATTTTCTGTGTACCCGAATATTTTTTCTGCACAATGGTTCCAAAAAATAATTTCTCCTTTTTCATTTGCCAGAACAATTGAATCTTTAGCGGATTTTACAACCGATTTAAATTTATTTTCCGTTTCAATTATTTCTTGTTGCGATTGTTTTCGTTCGGTGATATCCTGAATTGTACCCACCATTTTTATTGGATTGTCATTATTGTCGAATTCCAATTCGCCTATACCATGCACCCAAAGTTCTTCCTGTGTTTTTTGATTTATAATTTTATACTCCTTATCAAAGCGTTGTTTTTTGCCAATAACCTCTAATTCCAAATATTCAAGTAGCATTTTTTTATGTTCCGGATGAATAATGGATTGCCAACATTCAACGGTATAACTCTCTGGTGCCGTAAGTCCAAAAATTCTTTTCAATTCATCAGAACCTTTCCAGGTTCCTGATTTTAGATCTGTAATATAACTTCCTATTTTTGAAACGCGTTGTGATTCGTTAAGAAAATGTTGGCTTTTTTGTAATTCACGTTCCACCTGTTTGCGTTCACTGATGTTCTGAGCTGAAACATAAATGATGTCAACATCTTTATGATCTCCATGAGAAACATTCACGAACATATCAATTATTTTTCCCTCTTTACTTTTCCATTCCCGCTCCCCGGTATTTCGTTGTTTGGTTTGGATCACCAGATCAATAAATGAATCAATTGATTCTTTGGAGTGATTTATAAAATCATAAAGGGTAAGGTTTTCTCCTTCTTCCGGTAGATAACCAAGTAGCTTGTAAAATGAAGGGTTTGCAAAAATAATTTTTTTTGTTTTTGCATCTAAGCAATAGATACATAAATGCGAGTCATTTACAAATTTTTCTATGCTTTGTTCATTAAGATTATATATTTTATTTTTCATGCGAAAAAATTTATTCAAAGCTATTGTTACAATTGTTTTTCTGTAAGTTCTTTTCGAGCTTTTAAATCATTCTGAATTATTATTTCAATTAATTGATTTCGATTTTCCATGCTGCTTAATAAACAGCTCCACGAAGGGTAATTGTCTTTTTTGTGCTTGTTATTCTCCCATTGCAAAGGTTGCAAATTAGTAAGATCATCTGTTCCACCCAGGGATTTAGGTTTAATATGATCTATTTCCCAGGCCATTGATAATGAACCTTTCGTTACTCCATATAAATCTTTTTTTATCAGTGCTCCACACTTATCTTTTCTGATCATTTGTGGATCAAAGTCAGAAACTATTTTACCTTTCTCCCAAGCTTTCTCAATTAGCTCAGGAGTAAATATTTTTTTATCTATTTGTCTATTTGTCAATGTTCTGTTTTTTTCGGTTTAAGTAAAGATAGGTGTCAACCAGTTTTGCAGCGTTCCCTATTGTTAATACAGCTTGTGTCAGGTCCTCTTCGGTGCAGCAAAGCAATTCACTCCAACATTTTAATTCCTGTTTATTTAAAATGTCAATACGCCCATTATTGATATTTAATTGTTCCTGCATCTGTTCCGGATTTTATGGTATAAAATTATTTCATTAAAACTTAGTGGTCAAGAGTAAAATTACCCTTTTTGTTTAGGGGGTAATTTTACCCCTTTATGGGGGTAAAATTACCCCCTTAAAATTTTTATAAATTTTATTACATATTGTAAATCAGCGCATTAATATTTTTTGATGTTTTAAAATACAGTCCGCTATTTTCTTCTTTAGTATATTTGAAAAAAATTATTGTTAAACAATTAAATATAAAAATTATGAGTTTTACAGGAGAAGAAAATCACGAGATTTCATTAGAACAAGCTTCTACATGGACAAAAGATTACAGGGATCTAGACCCTAGAGCCACTAAAGGACACTTTTTTGGAAAAAATGCAATCCAGAGCATTTTAGATCAAACAGATTGTGTTGGAATCAGAATTTATTACGGTTTGGATGGTGATGGAGCAAAACAATTGATTATAGCCGGTGCAACAGCAAATGAAGATGATCTTTACGAAGGATTGCTGGCGGAAAGAAGTATGCCAACTCCTCCATTTGGAGGAGCAAATAATCCTTTGAACAGCTAGGCCAAAGAAAAAATCTTAATTTTAAGACGGCTATTGCCGTCTTTTTTTTTACAAATGGATACTAAATTTTTAGATTGTTTCGGTTACATCTCAATTGCATTCTCAATAATTCCGTTATTGGTTGGATTTATTTGTATTAAAACAATTAAGAGCTATTTAGTTCCATTGTTTTTAATTGTCTTTATTTCTGCATGTGTTGAAATAATTAGTCGAATTATCGCAAATATTTATGAGAACAATTTTCCAATACTTCACATTTATACGGGCATAGAATTTTCGTTGATCTTTGTTTTTTATATGCTTTTTTATAAACAATATTATAAATTTAAAATTTTATATTTAATTCTTCCGGTGTTTTATGTGGTTACATACATCGATTATAAAGTAAACGGACTAAATGAAATGGATAGCTTTTCGGTTACAGTTGAGTCCGCCTTTTTTATTATAACCTCCTTACTTTCTTTCTTCTTTATTATTCGGCATTTGATCTTTGAGAATATTTTAAATATGCCTTTTTTTTGGATAAATTCAGGGATCCTGATTTATTTTTCAGGTAATATTTTATTATTTATTTTTAGTAATTCCTTTATCAAATCAGAAATAAAAACATTTTTAATATTATGGGCTATTATTCATTCTCTTTTAAATATTATTTATAATAGTTTAATTTGTATTGGTTTCTCGAAATCCCGCATAAAATGAGTACAACGATATTATTAATTATAGGAACATTCGCAATTTTATTTTTAACCTTTTTTGTCATTTTTTTTGTTCTTATTCACCAAAAAAGAATGTTTGAAAACAGGGCCTTGATAATAAATAAAGAAAATATACATCAGAAAAAATTAATAGATGCATCCATTGAAGTAGCGGAATTAGAGCGGGAAAAAATTGCCAAGGATATTCACGATGATGTAGGTTCTGTTTTGAATGTAATTAATTTACATTTAAACAGAATATCACGTAGCGTGGATGATAAAGTATTAATGAAAGAGTTGATTCATGAAAGCAAGGACTTGCTGGAATCGTCAATCGAAACTATTCGAGGAATATCAAGAGATCTGATGCCGCCAATTTTAATTCGTTTGGGATACGAGAAAGGGATAGCTGAATTGTGCCGCCAGATAAAATTTTCAAATGCAATTGAAACAACCTTCATAACATCCGCACAGGAATTTGCTATCTCCAAAAGAGTTGAATTGCAATTGTACAGAATAGTACAGGAAGTCGTAAATAATATTATCAAACACGCTAAAGCATCTGAGATAAAGATAACATTGCAAAGCAGTCCTTCCGTTTTTACAACAGAAATATTTCATGATGGAAAAGGTATCAGTTCAGAAATGATCAACCAATTATCAGAAGGAAAGGGTGGAGTGGGACTAAGAAGCATTCAGAGCCGAGCGCAAATGATAAGTGCTACTGTTCAATATGTTACCATTAGTGAAAAGAGATCTTTAATTATTATAGAAGTTCCAACGTATGAAATTACCAATTAAACTAGCAGTGGTGGATGATCACGACCTTTTTAGAAAAGGACTGATTGCTTTACTAAAAGATTTTCCGGAATTAGAAGTTGTGATGGAAGCTTCGAACGGTGAAGAGCTACTCGAGCAGCTAAAAAAGAAACGGGTAGATGTGATTCTAATGGATATACAAATGCCAAAAATGGATGGTATTGAAGCTACTGAGCGATTGCAAAATAAATATGCAAACACTAAAATAATAATATTAACGATGCATAATGAGGAAGGCTTCATACATCACCTCATAAGTAAAGGGGCGCATGGTTTTCTTTTAAAGAATCAAGATATAGAAATAGTTGTTGATGCCATTTATGGAGTGCTGGAAAATGGATATTTTTTTAACGATCGGGTTTCAAGAGCAATGGTAAAAGGACTTGTTGAGAGTAATAAAATTCGTCCTGAATTTAATGAAGTAAGTTTAACAGAGCGGGAAATTGAAATTATTCGTTTGATCAGTAAAGAACTTACGAATAGGGAGATCGCAGAAAAGCTTATGCTAAGCGTCAGAACTGTTGACGGATATAAGGAAAAAATATTCGAAAAAACAAAAACAAAAAACTCTATTGGAATTGTAATGTATGCAGTTAGGCACAATTTGCTGGGATAAAATAAGTTCCTTACAAATTGTTTAAATTTATTTACAACCTGTCTTTTCGCATCAACCATTCTGTCTTTGATGGGGTACCGATTTCCACATATACTTCTCATTCAACTATTCAGCTATTCAAATATTGATATAGGTCATTATTCTATTTGATGATTGTCATTTTAGACTGCTCCTTTTCATTACAATTTTGTTTTCTAATATCAATTGAAATATAAAATTGTCCAATCATCCTCTCCTTTTTTCAAGGAGAGGGTTTGGCTGAGGTTTTAAAAATGGACTATTTGATATTTCAATCGATTTCTAAATGAAAAAAGCATGAAAAATTATATTGCTAAAAGCAGATACGATGTCATTGAATTGGCAGAAATGATAAAATCAATCGCTCATCCCGAACGATTACAAATTTTAAATTTTATGTGTAATTGCGGGAGTGATAAATTGAGTGTAAAAAACATTTATGAAACTTTGAAAATGGAACAACCAATTGTATCAAGGCATCTTGGCATAATGAAGAGAGCCGGTTTGTTGAAGAAAGAAGTGGATGGCAGAAGTACCTATTACCATCTTAATTTAGAAAATCCTGCTTGCTCCTACGCTCGAGAATGTTTGCTAAATAATTAATATTTTATTAGAGGAAGATGATTGAAAAAATAATATCAGGATCAATGCATAACAGGTTCTTTGTTTGGATCGGTGTTGTTATGATTATTATTGGCGGAGTTTATTCTATTTATGAAACTCCGGTTGATGCCATTCCCGATTTGTCCGAGAATCAGGTTATTGTTTATACAGAATGGATGGGCCGTAATCCGAAAATAATGGAGGACCAGATCACTTATCCGCTTGTTTCAAATTTGCAAGGTATTCCAAAAATAAAATCCATCCGTGCTTCATCCATGTTCGGGATGAGTTTCATTTTTGTGGTGTTCAAGGACGAGGCTGATATTTATTGGGCTCGTACACGAGTATTAGAACGATTGAACTACGCGCAAAAACAGTTGCCTGCCGGAATCACTCCAACTCTTGGACCTGATGGAACAGGCGTTGGACATGTTTTTTGGTACACACTGGATGCACCGAATTATGATCTTGGTGAACTCCGCGCATTGCAAGACTGGTATGTTAAATTTGCCTTACAGAATGTAGATGGCGTAAGCGAAGTAGCATCCTTCGGGGGATTTCAAAAACAATATCAAATTGCAATTAATCCTTACAAGTTATTATACTTTGATGTTCCCCTGATGGATGTTACCCGTGCAGTTGCAGCGAATAACAAAGATGTAGGCGGAAGTTTGTTTGAGTTCAACTCGACCGGTTACATGATTCGGGGCTTGGGCTATATTGAAAATATAGAGGACATCAGGCAAATTGCTGTTGGCAATTACAAAAATATTTCAATAAAAATAAAAGACATTGCAACGGTTCAGATGAGTAGCGATCTGCGATTGGGTATCACCGAAGAAAACGGCACAGGGGAAGTGGTTGGTGGGATCGTGGTATCACGCTATGGAGAGAATGCAAAAGATGTGATTGAACGCGTGAAAGAAAAAATAAAAGAGGTTGAAAAGGGACTGCCTGAAGGCGTGAAATTTAAAATTGCTTATGACAGAAGTGATTTGATAAATGAAACCATTGAGACACTGAAGGAATCTGTTTTGGAAGAAGTAATTGTGGTGAGTTGTGTTGTTCTGCTTTTTCTTTTTCACTTCGGCAGCGGCTTCGTGTGTATTCTGAATATAATTCTCTCTATGTTGATAGGGTTTATCCTGATGAAACTTTTTGGAGTTACGTCCAACATCATGTCGATGGGTGGAATTGCCCTTGCCGTAGGTGATTTGGTGGATTCAAGCATTGTGATGTCAGAAAATGCATACAGGCAACTGGCAAATCGTATTTTGAAGAAGTGATTTGTAATGGAAAATAAAATAGGACATACTTCTGAAATACCGGAAGAGGAGCGAATAGAAATTATTCGCAAATCTACTGTTACTATCGGACGTGCTGTTTTCATGTCGATTCTGGTTACGCTTATTTCTTTTGCTCCTATTTTATTTCTCGAAGGCCAGGAAAAGAAACTCTTCACTCCATTAGTATTGACAAAAACATTCTGCATGATCGGCTCAGCAATTGCGACCCTTTTTATTATACCGGTTGCTTTGCAAAGCTTTATGAAAGGGAAACTGCGCAGTGAAGATGCCAACCCTGTTTCCAAATATCTCTCGAAGTTTTTTTCACCGATAACAAGATTTTGTCTTCGTTGGAAAAAAATGGTAATTCTTATAATTGCAGCTCTGGTTGTGGCAAGTATCCCGGTTGTTTTGAATACCGGGACTGAATTTATGCCTCCGCTGGATGAAGGTTCATTGCTGCTGATGCCGGTGACACTTCCCGATGTGTCCAATTCAGAGGCGAAAAGAATTTTACAGGTTCAGGACCGGATTATAAAAAGTTTTCCGGAAGTAGAAAATGTGTTGGGAAAAGCAGGTCGCGCCTATACTGCCACTGATAATGCTCCAATGAGCATGATTGAAACAATCATTATTCTGAAACCAAAATCGAAGTGGCGGGAAGGAATGACAAAAGAAAAACTCATCGATGAAATGAATAAAAAAGTTCAGGTTCCCGGTGTTACTATAGGATGGACACAACCCATCATTAATCGTATCAACATGCTTTCGACAGGAATAAGAACGGATGTAGGAATAAAAATTTACGGACAAAATCTGGATAGTATTTATGACCTGTCACTGAAAGTTGAAAATGCACTGAAAGGAGTTGAAGGTCTTGCAGATTTATATGTAGAGCAGCTTACAGGAGGAAAATACCTGGATATAAAGATCGATCGAAAAGAAATTGCCCGCTATGGCTTGAGTGTGGATGATGTGAATATGATCATTGAAACGGCACTTGGCGGAATGATAATTACGAATACGGTTGAAGGCAGGGAGCGTTTTAATATTAGTATTCGCCTTGGACAGGATTTTCGGAATGATATTTCTGAAATAAAACGTATTCCTGTTCAAACGCAACAATACGGTGCTATTCCCCTTTCCTCTGTCACTGATATTAAAATTACGGAAGGGCCTCCGATGATTAGCTCAGAGAATGCAATGTTACGTGGAACGGTGCTATTCAATATCAGAGGAAAGGATATGGGTAGCGTAGTGAAGGAAGCAAAAAAAAGAATTGATACCGAATTCAAAAAACTTCCGAAAGGATATTTTATTCAATGGAGCGGTCAGTATGAGAATCAGGTGAGGGCGCAAAAAAGATTAAGCCTCATTATTCCCATTGTGTTGCTGATTATGATTCTTGTTTTATATACCACCTTTCATTCGTTTCGTGAAGTGCTGATTATTTTTACAGGAATACCTGTTGCAATAATTGGCGGTATTCTTTCCCTTCATTTTTACAATGTGAATATTTCGGTTGCGGTTGTTGTTGGTTTTATCTCTCTGCTTGGTGTTGCTGTGGAAACAGGTGTTTTAATTCTTGTTTATATGAACAACGAATTAGCGATCTTAAAAGAAAGAGCTAAGTCGGAAAAGTTTTCTATTACCCCTTTGCATATTGAAGATGCCGTATTCAAAGGATCTGCATTACGTATCCGTCCCATACTGATGACCGTTATTGTTGATTTATTAGGGATGATTCCTGTTATAGCTGCAACCGGTGCAGGTAGCGATGTGATGCGCCCAATCACACTTCCCTTCGTATTTGGTTTGTTATTTTCTATTTTATACTCGCTTATTTTACTTCCGGCTGTTTTTGCCCTTATCAAAGAATATGAATTTAAAAGGAGCGGGACCCTAACCTATGTTAATGCTAAAGATTAAAAAATGAAAACTCGTACTAAAAGTATCATTATTCATTCAACGCCCGAAAAGGTATTCGCATATATGGATAGCCTCGGAAATACGGGAATGCACATGACCCAATCAAATATGCCGATGATGGGTGGAAAGCTGGAACTTAAGCAACTTTCTCAGAATTCAACCGGGCCTCATGCAAAATTCCAATGGAAGGGAAATGTATTATGGATGAAACTTGATTTTACGGTTGAAGTAACAGAATGGGAAAAAAATAAAGTAAAAGTTTGGGAAACACTTGCTGAAGCAAAAATAATTATTCTTTCGTGGTATCGGATGCGTCTCCAGCTCACTCCAGTGAAGGAAGGAACTATGGCGGATTTGAGTATTTCCTTTACTACTCCTCAAACTGTTTTTGAAAAAATTCTTGCTTTCTTTTTAGCAGATTGGTATGCAAACTGGTGCTTGAAAAACATGTTGTATGATAGTAAAAAAGCGCTTGAACAAAAATGATAAAAAAAATAAATAGAAAATATTTTTTCTACCTGGCAATATCGTTTTTGCTTGTCAAATTCTCTTTTGCTCAGGATACGACTCATTTAAGTCTGTCAACAATATTTCAGAAAATAGAAAGCTCTTATCCGGAAATACAGATGTATGAAGCAAAAATAAAATCCATTCAGGCTCAATCAGAAGGAGCGAAAAGCTGGATGCCGCCAAGTGCTTCATTCGGAATTGATAGGTTCCCTTATGATTTTATGATGCTCAAATCAAAGGATGATCCAATGAATCAGGCAGGTTTTATGTTTTCTGTGGAACAGATGATTCCTAATCCTACAAAACTAAGTTCAAAGCAAAACTATATCAATTCACTTTCAAGCGTTCAGCAAAATAATGCGGAGTGGACAAAAAATATTCTGAGAAGTCGTGCTAAGTTTTTCTATTACCAACGATATGTTGCTGAGAAAAAACTGAAAATAACAAAAGAGAATATGAACTTATTGAATCTTTTTATTGGCACAGCAGAAGAGCGTTACAAATACAACCAATCTGATTTAAATACGATCTACAAAGCCCAGGCAAAGCTCCAGGATTTGAAAAATATGCAGAGCATGTTGTTATCTGAAATATCGGAAAGTAATATCGGTTTGAATATTTTGATGAACCGGGATCTCCAAATTTTATTCAGCATCGATACACTGATTTTGCTTCACAACTATGAAAAGTTTACTATCGATACTTCGGCACTTAAACGAAATGACATCGCTTCTGTTGAAAGTTCTATTCAATCCATGAAACTTAATCAAACATGGATGGGAAGTTCAAAAAAACCAGATTTTGGTATAAAAGTTCAACACATGCAAATGCTTGGAATGCCCAACCAGTTTTCGGTAATGGGAATGGTAACGATCCCTATTGTGCCCTGGTCAGCTAAGATGTATAAATCAGATATTAAATCAATGGGATTTGATATTGATGCCATGCAGAAAGAAAAAGAAACAATGAAGTTGATGGCGATGCAAATGATCCGGGAAAAATTAATAATGCTGAAATATGAAAAAGAACAATTATTGAATTATGAAAATGAAATTATTCCTGCTTATCAGAAAAATATGGAAGCAAGTTTGATTTCTTATAAACAAAATACAGGTAGTTTTTTCATTTTGCTTGATGCATGGGATATGATACTGATGAAACAAATGGAATATTTAAACAAACTGAATACCGTTCTTAAACTGGAAGCCGAATACGAATACGAAATTGAAAAGAAATGATGAAACACTATATATCCACTCTGTTGGTTTTTTTATTAGCAACAAGTTGCGAAAATAAAACTATCGACCATTCTAAACACAACATGCATGATATGCATGATATGAAAGGAAAGGATACATCAACCGTGCATCAGGATACAACTTCAATTGAAAGCTATTTGGATGAAGTAATTAATCCTGTAAATGAAGTGGTGATCTCCAATCAGGAAACGGTTAAACCAATAAAGAGAGAGTTCGGAAATACTATTTTCAATGATGGATACATTTCAGTTGACGAAAGAAGAAACAACAAAATTTCGGCAAGATTTGGAGGTAGAATTGAAAAACTTCATGTGAAATACAATTATCAGTATGTGAAGAAAGGAGAAAAAATTATGGAACTCTTTAGCCCCGAAATAATTACAATGGAGGAAGAGTACATTCATCATCTGATGACTTTTAGCGACAAAAATTTAATTCAGAAAACAAAAGAAAAATTAGTACTGCTTGGATTGTCTGAAAACGAAATCACAACAATTGAAAAAACAGGAAAGCCGCTTGAAGCAATTCCTATTTATAGTCCGTATGAAGGATATGTATTATTTGATACCGGTGAAAAAGAATTTAATACAAGTACGAAAGAGATGCCGAACGGAATGAATATGGGAGTTGAGTCAGATAAAAACAAATCTTCAATGCAAGCAACACCCACACAGATCAAGGAAGGAAGTTATGTAAAGGAGGGACAACTATTATTTGTCGTGAATGATTTAAAAGTAGTATGGGCAATCATTGCTTTGAATACAAAAGATGAATCAGGATTAAAAATTAATTCGCCTGTGAGTATAGTTAGTGAACTGACAGATGATCCGGTTCATGGAATTATAAATTTCATTGAGCCTGGTTATAAAACAGGGCAAAAATTTACACAGGCGAGAATTTATCTGAAGAATGATAATCAACATTATAAAATCAATTCTCTTGTAACCATGCAAATTTCAGAAGAAGGAAAAGTCGTGAGTGTTCCTAACAGTTCGGTTTTAGATTTAGGGAAAAAAAAAATGGTTTGGATTAAATCCGGTGAGACAAAAGGAGGAAGTAAATTGTTTAAAGCAAGAAGTGTAATTGCCGGAAATGATAGAAATGGATTTACAGAAATAATTTCTGGAATTACTGAAAAGGATGAAATTGCAAAAGGCGCAGGATACCTTATTGACAGTGAAAGTTTAATTAAAGAAAAGTAAGATGAAAGCAGTTAACATATTTTTATTTCTTACCGTTTCCTTTTTTTCTTGCGACAAAAAACCGAAAGAGAAACCAAATGAAATTGGTACTCAAGAAAACAATACTATTATAGAGCTTTCAGCCCGTGAGCAAGGTTTAGTCAATCTTAATATTGAAACCGTAAGAAATAAAACTATTTTTGAAACAACAACCTTGCTTGGAAAAGCTACCGTTGATGAAAACAAAATCAGTATTATCAGTTCACGAATAAAAGGAAGAGTAGAAAGTCTGTTTGTCCGTACTACCGGAGAAGAAATAAAAAACGGAGAAGCATTGTATTCCATATACAGTGAAGAATTGTTAACTGATCAAAATGAATATCTTCTTGCCATTAAACAACGACCAGAATTTTCATCCGAAAAAAATATGGTAAATAAATTAACCGAGGCATCAAAAAAAAAATTACTTCTATGGGGTATGGGTGAAAACCAAATAAATAAACTTGAACAATCAAAATCACCATCTCCTTCAATTACTTTTTATAGTGATGTCAGTGGTTATTTAGCGGAACTGAATATTAGTGAAGGCGAGTATGTTGATATTGGAACAGCGCTTTTAAAAATTGCTCAAGCAAGTTCTGTTTGGGTGGAAGCACAGGCTTTTCCCAATGAAATTAACTATCTCTATCAAAACCCTGAAACCAATATTGAGTTTGAAGCATTGCCGAATGAAGTTTTCAAAGGTCGGATTGTTTTTAATTCTCCGGCATTTGAACAAAACTCTAAAATCAATTTTGTACGAATTGAGATCCAAAATATAAACAGAACAATAAAGCCGGGAATGATGGCTTCAGTTGTCTTGAAAACAGATGCGAAAAAAACAGTAGTTATTCCTAAATCATCCATCACGCTTGGTGAAATGCCAACCGTTTGGATTGAAAAAGAAAAAGGCAAATATGAAATGAGACGAATTCATACAGGGATCCAAACAAAAAATGAAATTGAAGTAATACATGGAATTGCTGAAGGTGAAAAAATTGTAACATCAGGGACGTATCTCATTAATAGTGCCTATATATTAACGAATGGAGCAAACTCAATGGAAGGAATGAAAATGTAAATCCTATGGAAAATTTTATAATTACAAAGGCATCCGGAGAAAAAGTCACATACTCATCTCAAAAACTTCGCAAATCGCTGGAGCGTTCGGGTGCAAATACAGAAACAATAAGTGCAATCATAAAAGAAGTTGAAAGTCGGCTTTATAACGGAATAACTTCGAAAAAAATTTATCGCATCGCATTCGAACTATTAAAAAAATATTCCAAGCCGGTTGCAGCAAAGTATAAACTGAAGCAGGCAATTATGGAACTGGGTCCTTCGGGTTATCCCTTTGAAAAATTTATTGCTGAAATCATGAAATATCAAGGCTTTCAAATTAAGGTCGGGAAAATTGTAAGCGGTAGTTGCGTAAATCACGAGATAGATGTAATAGCCGAAAAAGATGAAAAACATTTTATGGTGGAATGTAAATACCACAACAGAAGGGGGACAATCTGTGACGTAAAAATTCCGCTATACATACAAGCTCGATTTAAAGATGTGGAACAAGAATGGAAAAATCTACCGGGGCATGGAACAAAATTTCATCAAGGTTGGGTGGTCACCAATACACGGTTTTCGGATGATGCAATTCAATATGGAACCTGCGCGGGGCTTCACCTTGTCGGCTGGGATTTTCCAAAGCAGGGAAGTTTGAAAGAACAAATTGATGTTTCAGGTCTCTATCCAATAACTTGTCTCAACACTTTAACCTTAGGAGATAAACAACAACTGCTTGATCATAAAATTGTTTTGTGCAAAGAGATTTGTGATAACCCAAACCTGCTTTCTGAAAATGGCATTAATGCTAAACGAATAGGTCCCATTTTAAAAGAAGCGCAACTATTATGTGAAGGAGGAAAATTATGAATTTAATTATATTCCCAATCGAAAATCCTCATACACTTCACAAAAATGAATTTTGTGAAAGACTTGCTGTTATTAACAAGATGCTTCATTCCATTCATCATGACAAAACAACAAACACATAATTTCATAAATCTGTTTGTTGATGTTTTCGAGGCATTATTAATCGAACTCAGGTTAAAAAGAATTTTGAAAAAATAAAAAACAGTATAATGGAACACGTATCACACAATCAGAACGAAATGGATCATACTAAAATGGATCATACATCCCACAGCAATCCTCCAATGGGGCACACAGGACATGATCATCACAAAATGATGGTTGATGATTTCAAAAAAAGATTTTATGTAACATTAATTATTACTATTCCGGTGATGTTGCTTTCACCAATGATTCAGAAATGGTTTCATTTTAATTTTTCATTCGCAGGCTCCACCTATTTTCTCCTTGCACTTTCAACAATAATTTTCTTTTACGGTGGCTTACCATTTTTAAAAGGATTGATGGATGAATTAAAACAAAAAGCATTAGGTATGATGACTTTGATCGCTGTTGCCATTACAGCCTCATACACATACAGCGTTGCAACTGTTTTTGGTTTGCAGGGCATGGATTTTTTCTGGGAACTCTGCACACTCATTTTAATAATGTTATTAGGACATTGGATTGAAATGAAATCTGTAGCCGGTGCTTCACGCGAATTAGAATTATTGGTTCAGCTCATGCCATCCAAAGCACACATGCTAATGGGAGATATAATGCACGAAGTAAAAACAGATTCACTCAAAGAAGGGGATTTGATTTTGATAAAGCCGGGAGAAAATGTTGCAGCTGACGGAATTATTTCAGAAGGAGAGAGTTATTTGAATGAATCCATGCTAACAGGTGAATCTGTTCCCGTAAAAAAACAAAAAGGAGAAAAAGTAATTGCCGGTTCGATTAACGGAAACGGTTCCCTGAAAGTAAAAGTAAGTCATGCTTCAAAAGATTCCTACTTATCAAGAGTGATCAAATTGGTGGACGATGCACAAAAAACAAAATCAAAAACTCAATTACTTGCAGATAAAGCAGCGCGTATCCTTACCATCGTTGCATTGCTTGCCGGTTTTTCAACCTTCTTTTTTTGGTCGGTGATTGCAGATGAACCCTTGGTATTTGCGTTGGAAAGAATGGTAACGGTGATTGTGATTTGCTGTCCTCATGCATTAGGATTAGCTGTTCCTTTGGTTGTTTCTATTTCAACATCCCTCTCAGCAAAAAATGGTTTGCTTATTAAAAACAGAACAGCATTTGAGAATGCCAGAAAAATAACGACCATCATTTTTGATAAAACAGGAACACTGACTTTTGGAAAATTTGAAGTCGTACGCATAGTTCCCATTTCCTTTGGAGATGGGGGAGGAGTGAAGTCAGATGAAAAAGAATTAATTTATCTCGCGGCAGCATTAGAACAAAATTCCGAACATCCGATTGCAACAGGAATCATTGTAAAAGCAAAAGAGTTGGCAGTTAAAATTCCAACAGTAAATAATTTTAATGCCATTACCGGAAAAGGAATAGAAGCTGAATTAGAAGGGAAAAATGTTAAAGTGGTAAGTCCGGGTTATCTGAAAGAAAATAAAATTGCATTGCCCGAAAATTATTCAAGCACCAAGGCAGAAACAATTGTGTTTATTATTCTAAATAATCAACTGACAGGATATATTGCCCTTGCGGATAAAATTCGTCCTGAAGCTTATGATGCAATTAATATACTTCATGAAAATGGAATCAAATCAATATTGCTCACCGGTGATAACCAAACAGTAGCAAAAAGTGTAAGTGAGGCATTAAAGATGGATGGATTCTTTGCTGAAGTATTACCCCATCAGAAATTAGAAAAAATAAAAGAGTTGCAGGGCAAAGGAGAATTTGTGGCCATGGCTGGTGATGGAGTGAACGATGCACCGGCATTAGCACAAGCAGATATTGGAATTGCAGTAGGAAGCGGAAGTGATATTGCAGCTGAAACAGCAGGAATTATTTTAGTGAACAGTAATCCTAAAGACATTACAAGTTTGATATTATTTGGCAAGGCAACCTACAAAAAAATGATCCAGAATTTAATTTGGGCAACCGGATACAATGTAATTGCATTACCATTAGCAGCAGGAGTTCTTTACAAATGGAACATCATGCTAAGTCCTGCAGCAGGAGCAGTGCTTATGAGTTTAAGCACTGTTATTGTTGCAATCAATGCGAAATTCCTTAACCTGAAATAGATTTTTCACACATTTTATTTTAAATCTTTTTTATTTTACAAACTAGTGATCATTTAATGGTAATCCTCTTCTTTGAAACTCTGTCCAGTTAAGGTATTCAGCACCTTTGCGTTGTTCCACCATGGTAATGCAATCATTAACCGGACAAACAATTTTACATAAATTACAACCAACACATTCTTCTTCTTTTATCTTATAAGTATTGTAAGGGTTGCCTTGTTCAATTGAAATCGCTTGGTGGGAAGTATCTTCACATGCGATGTAACACAAACCGCAATGAATACACTTTTCATTATTTATATTTGCGACAATGTGAAAATTGATGTCCAGCTCTTCCCATTTGGATATTTTAGGAACTGATAAGCCAATAAAATCTTCAAGGTTTTTATATCCTTTTTCATCCATCCAATTATTTAATCCATCACACATATCCCTTATAATATTGAATCCGCTGATCATTACAGCGGTGCATACCTGAACATTACTTGCACCAAGCAACATAAATTCTGCTGCGTCTTTCCAGGTTGAAATGCCACCGATCCCAGAAATAGGGGTATTACGGGTTTTCTCATCCTGCGCAAGTGTTGTTAAAAATTTTAACGCTATTGGTTTCACTGCTGGTCCGCAATATCCGCCAAAAGCTGATTGCCCACCAACGTTCGGACTTGGCACCAGTGTATCCAGATCAATTCCTGTAACAGATTGTATGGTGTTGATAAGAGAAAGCCCATTTGAGCCTGCTTCTATAACTGCTCTTCCTATTGGAACAACGGAGTGTACATTGGGGGTAAGTTTTGTGATAACAGGAATAGTTGCAACTTCCATCACCCATTCAACAACCATTTTTGCAATTTCTGGATCCTGGCCAACTGCCGCACCCATTCCTCTTTCAACCATCCCATGCGGGCAGCCGAAGTTTAATTCTAATCCATGAGCCCCGGTATCCTGAGCTTTTTTAACCATTTCATGCCAGCTCTTTTTGTCATTATCAGCCATCAGTGAAATAATCATTGCCCTGTCAGGAAATAATTTTAATACTTCTTTTATTTCTTTTAAATTTATTTCTAATGGTCGGTCAGAAATAAGTTCAATATTGTTAAATCCAACTACTTTTTTTCCGTTATAATTTAAAGAAGAGTATCTGGATGACACATTTTTAACCTGTGAACCAAGTGTTTTCCATACCACTCCGCCCCAACCGGCTTCAAATGCACGTATAACATTAATTTTTTTATCAGTTGGTGGAGCAGACGCTAACCAAAAAGGATTGGGTGATTTTATGCCTAAAAAATTGGATTGTAAGTTTGCCATGATTTTTTAATTTACCTCACCCTTCATCCCTCTCCGAAGGAGAGGGATGAAGGGTGAGTTGGTGAAAAATAATCTTTTTTGTTAATGTCATTTATCTTTGAGTCCAGCCTCCTCTCCTTTGGAGAGGAGATTAAGAGGTGAGGTATTCTAAAATCCCTTTTGCTCCGTCTTTTCCGGCCTGAACAGCATCTACAACTTCTTTGCCTCCATTTACCGCATCGCCACCGGCAAAAACGCCTTTAAGGGTTGTTTCAGATTTTTTGTTTATTGAAATTTTTCCACTTTTATTTTCAAGCGATGATTTGCTTACAAGTTCTTCAAACGGGATCTGACCTGCTGCTTTTATTACCATATCTACATCAATAGTAAATGTTTCACCAGTATCAACCGGAGCTCTTCGTCCAGAAGCATCGGGCTCCCCCAGTTTCATTTTGCTGCAAACTAATTTTTTTACTTTCCCATTTTCTCCTATTATTTCTTTCGGATTTGCAAGCCAAACGATGGAACAACCATCAAGTTTTGCAAGATCCAATTCAACATCAGTACATGGTTTTTCATTTTCTGTTCTTCGGTAAATCATAGTTACTTCTTTTGCACCAAGCCTTTTGGATTGTGTGGCAGCATCTATCGCGGTCATTCCCATTCCAATCACAGCAACTTTATCACCTACAGGAGTTTTTGAAAAATCAGTTGTGCGAAGGTTATAAATAAATGAAATCGCATCTTCAACACCTTCCAGTTCTTCACCCGGAATATCCAATCTGCGTGCTATTCCAACACCGATTCCTAAAAACACAGCATCGTATTTTTGTTGCAGTTCAGGAAGTGTAATATCGGTGCCAAGTGCTTTTTTATAGTGAATATCAATGCCGCCTACCGAAAGAATATAATCCACTTCATTTTTACAAAACTCAGGAGTAACCTTGTAGGCAGCCACTCCATAAGTCATGAGTCCTCCACCTTTTTCTTCTTTTTCGAAAATGGTAACATCAACTCCCTGAAGTGATAATGCATGTGCACAAGCCAATCCCGCAGGACCGGCTCCAACTACTGCTACTTTTTTTCCAATAGAAGGCTTACGATTAAATAATTTCCATTTTCCTGCAATTGCTTTTTCGGTTGAATAACGTTGAAGCTTAGCAATGGATATTGGTTTTTCCTGAAGCAAATTATAAACACAAGCGCCTTCGCAAAGTTTTTCTACCGGACAAACTTTTGAGCAAGCGCCACCCATAATGTTGGAAGAAAAAATTGTTTTTGCTGATCCTTTAATATTTCCGGAAGAAATTTGCTTGATAAACAAAGGAACGTCAATGCTTGTTGGACACAATTTTGTGCAAGGTGCATCATAGCAGGAAAGACATCTGTTAGCTTCAATCACAGCTCCTTCAATATGTTCAAAGGGAGGGTGAATATCTGAAAAATTATTTTCAAATTCTTGTGGAGACAAACGATTATTTTGAATGGACATTATTAGATATTAGTTATTGGTTATTAAGTTATCAGTTATTGGGGCATTAACTTTAATTACAGATTAAATTTTAGTGCTTCACCAATCGCCCCTCTCTTATGGAGAGGGATTAAGGAGTGAGGTGTTTTTTATAGTTCAGTAATTTTTCCATAAGTTTCAGGTCTTCTGTCTCTGAAAAATTGCCAGGTTGATCTTACTTCATCAATCATGTCGAGATCAAAATCTGCAATTAACAGTTCATCATTATCTTCAGAAGCACAGGCAAATATTTGTCCGCGTGGATCAACAAAATAAGAACTACCATAAAATCTGCCAAGGTTCCATGGCTTTTCAATTCCAACTCTATTGATACATCCCATAAAATATCCGTTAGCAGCAGCATGTGCAGGTTGTTCTAGTTTCCACAGATACTGAGATAAACCGGCAACAGTAGCAGATGGATTATAAACTATTTCAGCACCATTTAATCCCAAACATCTTGCGCCATCAGGAAAATGTCTGTCGTAGCAAATATAAACCCCTATTTTAGCATACTTTGTCTGAAACACCGGGTAACCAAGGTTTCCAGGTTTGAAGAAAAATTTCTCCCAAAATCCGGTTGTTTGAGGAATATGATTTTTTCTGTATTTCCCAAGATACGTTCCATCAGCATCAATCACTGCGGCAGTATTATATAAAACGCCTGCTTGTTCCTTTTCATAAATAGGAACAATAATTACCATATTGTATTTTTTTGCATAGGTCGCCATCAATTCTGTGGTTGGCCCGGGTACTGATTCTGCTGATTCATACCATTTTTTATCTTGTCCCGGACAGAAATAAGGGGTGTTAAATATTTCCTGAAGGCATAAGATCTGAACTCCTTTTTTTCCTGCTTCTTCAATATATGGAATATGTTTTTGCACCATTGCATTACAAATTTCCTGGATACTTCCTTCTCCTTCTGTTAGCGGCAGACTCATTTGTATAAGTCCTGATTTAATAATTCTTGACATAGGTATTTAGTTTAGAGTTAATAATAGTTTGAACGCTGTTGATGCTGTTTTTTTATGGTTTAAATGATTTCTATTGTGTTTGATATTAAATTATATGCGTTCCATTAAACTAAAGAAAACTTATTTCTTTTAATGAACTTTCCATATCCTTTTTCAACTAATAGTTTATTGTTATCCACTGCCACTTTTCCTCTTAAAATAATTGTTTTGCATTTACCGGTTATTTCCCATCCTTCGTAACTTGAATAATCACAATTCATATGATGAGTTTTTGCGGAAATGGTATGTTTTTCATTCGGATCTAAAATCACGATATCGGCATCTGAACCAACAGCAATAGTGCCTTTTTGAGGATACATGCCAAAAATTTTAGCTGCATTGGTAGAACTAACTTCCACAAATTTGTTTAAACTTATTTTGTTTTTTAATACCCCTTCCGAAAATAATAATTCCATCCTGTTTTCTATTGCAGGAGATCCATTTGGAATTTTTGAAAAATCTTTTTCTCCCATTTTCTTTTGTTCCAACATGAATGGGCAATGATCTGTTGCAACTACTTGTACGCTTCCCTGATTGATTCCTGCCCAAAGACCTGCCTGATCTTTTTTCTCTCTTATAGGAGGACTCATTACCCACTTGGCTGACTCAAATCCTTTGTCATAAACTGACGCATCCAATACCAAATATTGAATACACGTTTCTACAAAAACTTTTTGATTTCTTTTTGCGGCATCTCTGATATGATTAAGTGCATTCTCGCTGGTCATGTGAACAATATATGCAGGAACACCGGTATGATGCGCCATATCTGCAAAACGGTTTGAGGCTTCACTTTCTGTAATTTCGGGCTGTGATAAATAATGATATAAAGGAGAAAGTTTCCCTTCTGATTTATGTTTTGCAACCAGGTAATCGATCATGTCGCCATTGGTGGCATGAGTGGTAACCATTCCTCCCTGTTTTTTTACTTCATTCATCAAGCCAACCATTTGCTTGTCATCGATCATTAAAGCTCCTTTGTAGGCCATAAAAGTTTTGAAAGAAGTGATGCCTTCTTTTTCAATCATATCTTTTATTTCGGATTTTGTTTCTTCGTTGAAATCAGTTACTGCCATGTGAAAAGAATAATCTCCAACAGCATTTCCATCTGAGCGGCCTTTCCATTCGTTGAGCGCAGAATACAATGATTTACCTTGTGTTTGAAGTACAAAATCTATTACCATTGTTGTTCCACCAAACAGGGCAGCACTTGTTCCTGTTTCATAATTATCACTGGAGTATGTTCCCATAAAAGGCATGTCCAGATGAACATGTGGGTCAATTCCACCGGGTATTACAAATTTATTTTTTGCATCAATAACCTGGTCAGCTTTAATATCAAGGTTTGTACCTATGGTTGATATTTTATCGTTTTCAATAAAAATATCAGCAACATAGTCGTCAGCAGCAGTTATGATTCTTCCGTTTTTGATCAGTAATGACATTATTTAAAGTTTTTTGATGAGTTTAAATTATATTATTTTAATAAAAATAGATAAACAAATTGTAAAACGAAAATTAAGTTAACCTTATGAAAAATGAAAAAACTATTTTCATTGACATTTGATTTTAAAATTATGATTTTTTTATTTGAAAACGGTTGCAGAATTAGATAGAAGATCCTAAGAATTCTTGTAGGTTGTTCGTTTCAGTAAATATGTTAAACAAATATAATATTTTTTCTTTTTGAAAAGAAGTTTTTAAAATTTGACAAAAAAAACAACTTATAACTTTAGTTCGATTAATAATGTATTTTAATAAATGCTTGCAGCCTTTTATTTATAAGCAATTTGCCATTTTGAGCCCTTCGGCTGGGCTCAGGATAAACTCTGCGAAAATCTTTTTATTGACCAGCAAGATGTTTCATTCCATTCAGCATGATTAAAAAAAATAACAAACAATTTATTGAATAGCCCGGTTCATTTGGTTTCCAATGAATTAGTAAACGAACTCAGGTTCATAGTTCACCAATATCTTCATTCCATAATTTTGGATTTTTTTCAATAAACTCTTTCATCATATTTTTACATTCCTCATTGTTCATATCAATAACTTCAACCCCATGCGCTTCCATAAATTCTTTAGCTCCCGAAAAAGTTTCGGATTCACCTGCATATACTTTTTTTATTCCGAATTGGACAACTGCACCAGCACATAAATAACAAGGCATTAGTGTTGAATAAAGAACGGTTCCTTTGTAACTGCCAACTCGTCCTGCATTTCGCAAACAATCAATTTCAGCATGGGTAACAGGATCATTATCCTGTACGCGTTTATTATGCCCGCGTCCAACTATCTTTCCATCTTTTACCAAAACGCTTCCAATTGGAATTCCATTCTGACTCTGCCCGATCTTGGCTTCATCAATTGCAACTTTCATAAATTCGTTCATAGTATTTTATTTAAAATGATTGTTTCTTATCAAACAAAAAATGGAACGCAGATTATTATGAAAACAGAGATTAAAAATGATTTGAAAATCTTAATTTATCATATAAATAAGCGTCATCTGCTTTCTATTTTAACCAACAAAAAATGGAACGCAGATTATTATGAAAACAAAATTTAAAATATTTTTTAAAATCATTTTTGATCATAAAGATCAGCTTCATCTGCGTTCTATTTATTTCTTTCGCATCATTATCAAATACGTAATCCCTGAAACAAAGAACCCGACAAACCAGGCGTAATTATAAAGTTGAGAAATCCAGTGCCAAACAGCATCTTTATCAATAGCACCGATTGTTGTTAAAAAGCCAGGTATATTGGGAAGTATTCCAAAAATCAATGCAAGGATGGCAAATTTATTAAATCCGTTTTCATACGTATAAATTCCTTTTAATTGATACAGATCTTTTACAACAAGATTCTGTTTGCGAATGAAATAATAATCAGCGATCATAATACCTCCAATAGGACCAAGCAGACTGGAATAAGCGATGAGCCAGGTGAATATATATCCGGATGGGTCTGCAATAAGTTTCCATGGAAATATTAATAATCCAATGATACCGGTAATGTATCCACCTTTTTTAAAATCAATTTTTGAAGGGGATAAATTTGCAAAATCGTTTGCTGGACTCACAATATTGGCGGCAATATTTGTAGCCAGGGTTGAAAGTGTTACAGCAATCATTGCAATACTTACCAGCATTTTACTTTCAAATTTTCCGGCAAGAACCAATGGGTCCCAAATTGTTTCACCATAAATAATAAGTGTTGCTGATGTTACTACTACTCCGATAAAAGAAAACAAGGTCATGGAAGCAGGAAGTGCAATTGCTTGTCCGATGATTTGTGCGCGCTGGCTTTTTGCATAGCGTGTAAAATCAGGTATGTTGAGTGATAGTGTCGCCCAAAAACCCACCATTCCTGTTAAAGCAGGAAAAAAATAATTCCAGAACTCAGTACTAGTTTGAAATTTTGATGGTTGAGAAAGAATTGGGCCCAAGCCATGACCCGCTGAAATAGCCCAAAACAAAAGCGCCAAAGCTGCAATGGGAAGAAAAAAAGCTTTGAACACCAATAATTTTTTTATGCTTTCTACTCCAAGATAAACAACAAACATGTTTATCAACCAGAATAAAAAGAAAGTGATTGCCGGACCGGTTTGCAAACCAAATGATGCCGGAAAAATTTGAGGAAGTGTTCCGAATGATGGAATCCAGAGCTTAAACATAAGATAGAGTGCATATCCTCCGATCCATGTTTGGATGCCAAACCACCCACAAGCAACAATAGCTCTCAGGACAGCAGGAATATTTGCGCCACGTACACCAAAACTTGCTCGTGCAAATACTGGAAACGGGATACCATACTTTGCTCCGGCATGACCGTTTAATACCATAGGAATAAGAACAACTGTATTTCCAAGAAAAATGGTAAGGATGGCTTGCCACCAATTCATTCCGCCACCGATAAGTGAACTTGCAAGCATGTAAGTAGGAATGCACAAACTCATGCTGATCCATAGTGCAGCATAATTCCAGGTGTTCCAGGTTCGTTTGAATTGTGGAACAGGAGCAAGGTCTTCGCTGTAGAGTGATGGGGAGGCAATGTTTTGGTCTTCTGTCATTATTATTTTATAAAACACCGATGAGGCGGATTGTTATGATTTTACAAATAACAAATCATTTTTTAACAATCTGCCTCATCAGCATATATTTTATTGCAAAATTCGCTGAGGTTTATTTTACTACATATTCATCCGCAATAGAAATCGCCTGAGAAATTATTGCTAAACCTTCTTCTATCTCTTCTTTTGTAATACATAAAGGAGGAGCAATAAAAATATAACCCCATCTCACAAAAGTGTACATACCCAATTCTTTTATTTTGGCAGCTACTTTATTCATAATAACCATTTCATCGGGCTTTGCATTGTATGGCGCCATTGGTTCTTTGGTAGTTCTGTTTTTTACAAGCTCTATACAACCTAATAAACCTGTGTTTCTGAAATCGCCAATAGAAGGGTGTTTCGCTTTCATCTCCTCAATTCTTCCTTCAATATATTTACCCATTGCCGCAGCATTGGCGATCATATTTTCGTCTTCATAAATTTTCAATACTTCGAGAGCAGCTGCACAAGCTACTGCATGAGCAGAGTAGGTGAGGCCTAACATCAACGGTTTGTCATCATAAAAAGCAGCGATTTTATCACTCACTATCAATGCTCCAAATGGAATATAACCGGCAGTTAAACCTTTAGCTGTAGCAATCATATCAGGTATTACTCCATGATGATCAATACCAAACCACTTGCCTGTTCTTCCCAAACCGCTCATTACTTCATCCGCAATTAATAAGATGCCATGCTTATCACAAATAGCTTTAAGTTTTTTAAAATACTCAGGAGGATATTTGATACAACCACTGCTGCCACTTTCACCTTCCATGAGTATTGCTGCAACATTTCCAGGACCTTCAAATTCAATTACTCTTTCTACATGACTTACACACTCATATTTACAAGAACCAAAAGTTTGTCCGAATGGACAACGATAACAAAAGGGATCTTCCACATGAACAAAATTAGGTGCTTGCTGACTATCAGCAGGAATCTTTCTTGGATCTCCACCGGCGCTCATCGCTCCGTAAGAAGCACCATGATAGGCACGATAACGCGTAATGATTTTATGACGACCGGAATACAATCTTGCTAATTTAATCGCATTTTCAATTGCTGTTGCACCACAAACCGTAAACAAGGCTTTATTCATGCCTTTGGGAGTAATGGATGCTAATTTTTTTCCTAATTCACCACGTACTTTTGTAACACAACTTGGGGTTACATAACTCACTTCCTGCATTTGTTTTACAACAGCCTCTGTTACACGCTGGTTACCGTGACCAATATTTACATTCATCAATCCACTGGAAAAATCAATGTAACGTTTACCATCATAATCGTACAGGTAAACTCCTTTTGCGTTTTTTATGGCGATGGGAGAAATGCCTTTTTGTTTACTCCACGAAAATAAAGTATAGTCAAGATTGTCCTGAATTATTTTCTCTGCTTCGGATACTGCTTTTGTTTCTGACATATTTTTTATATTTAATATTTTTTTTTACATCTTGCCTCCTCTCCTTTGGAGAGGGGATTAAGGGGTGAGGTATTTTAGCTCATCCAATTGGTCTTTGCTTCCGCGTTCCATTTGGTGGTAGTTTTTTTGAGTTTTGTCCAGAATTCAATTGAACTTTTTCCGGTTAAATCACCTGCACCAAATTTTGAATCATTCCAGCCACCAAAAGAAAAAGGTTCTCTTGGTACAGGAACACCAATGTTAACGCCTATCATACCTGCACTGGCGCGATCAATTACATAGCGTGCCATGCCGCCACTTTGTGTAAATACTGCTGCTGCATTGCCATAGGGGTTTGCATTTTCAATAGCAAGAGCTTCATCTATATCTTTAACTCTAATAATGGAAATTACAGGTCCGAAAATTTCTTCTTTTGCGACACTCATATCCGGTGTAACAAAATCAATGACTGTTGGCCCAACATAAAAACCATTTTCTTTTCCTTTAACAATGCAATTTCTACCATCAACCAAAATTTTAGCTCCTTGCTTTTCAGCTTCAGTAATATATTTTTCAATTCGTTCTTTTGCAGCAAGCGAAATAACAGGACCTAAATTTTGTCCGGGAATAATTTTTTTTGCTTCCACACAAACCTGTTCAATGATACTATCTACATTTCCAACAGCAACCATGGCTGATGCAGCCATGCAGCGTTGTCCGGCACAACCCGACATAGAAGCTGCAACATTGCTTGCGGTCATTGAAGGGTGGGCATCAGGCAAAACTATCAAATGGTTTTTTGCTCCACCTAAAGCTAAAGCTCTTTTGAAATTTGAAGAAGCGCGAGCATACACTATTTTGGCTACTTTAGTTGAGCCTACAAAGGAAACCGCTTCAATTCCCGGATGATCACAAATAGCTTCCACAATTTCGCGGTCACCATTTACAATATTCAATACTCCGTCAGGTAATCCCGCTTCTTTTAATAATTCAGCAATTCGTATGGAGCTTAAAGGAACCGATTCAGATGGTTTCAAGATCATTGTGTTTCCCAAAGCAATTGCATTTGGAATGGTCCAGTTAGGAACCATGCTTGGAAAATTAAATGGAACGATACAGGCCACAACACCAATTGCATTTCTATCAGTACGACATTCAACACCTTTACTTACTTCTAAAATTTCTCCACCAACTAATTGTGGAAGTGAACAAGCAAATTCAGTTAACTCAATGCTCTTTTCAACTTCGGCTCTTGCTTCATCTAATGTTTTTCCATTTTCTTCCTGTACAAGTTGTGATAATTCCAACATGTGTTTTTCCAATAACGTTTTATATTTAAAAAATACCTGAACGCGCTCTTTAATGGGTGTTTTTGACCATGTTTCAAAAGCTTTTTGCGCAATTATAACAGCCTCATTCAAATCTTCTTTTGATGACATTGGCACTTTTGAAAGGATGCTTCCGTCTATCGGGGAAATAACATCTAAGTATTTATTGGTTTTATTGGGAATAAATTTTCCTCCAACATAATTTTTTATTTCGGGGTATTTCATAGTTAAAGTTTCCATCCTTATTTTTTTTATAAATTTTATTGACTACAAATTTAAAATAATTTCCGAGATCTTATTTTATTGTAGTATTTGCAGGTGTTCTGAAGTGTTGTTAGAATTTTTTTAAGAAAATAGTTATGATATCAATTGAAATATAAAATAGTCCATTTTTAAAACCTAACCCAAATCCTCTCCTTGAAAAAAGGAGATAATGATTGGAAAAATTTATATTTCATTTGGTATTTGATACCAGAAAAAGAATTATTTGTGTATCACATTTTATTAAGAATTGTGGATACCCTATCCATTTAAAGATTAAAAAAAAATAGAATTATCAAAGACTTCAGAAGGAGAGGCGTTCAAAACAATTTTTCGAAAGCTTTATAACAGGTTTACAAATTTTAAGTTTTTTGAATCACGATTTAATATTTGCTAAACTCTTATACCGATCAATGTAATATCATCTACCTGTTCTAAATTTCCTTTCCAATTATTTAATGCATCTGAAAGTTTTTGTTTTTGTGTTTCCATTGGTTCAGCTGAAATTAAAATTAACAGCTCTTTTAATTGTTTGTATTTGAATTTTTTTCCTTTACTACCACCAAACTGATCGGGCATACCATCGGTTAGGGCATAAACTACATCACCCTTTTTTAATTCAATAGTTTGTTGTGTAAATGGTATTTGGTCATTATCGTGTTTACCAACCGGCATTTTATCCGGTGCAAATTCAAGCAGTTGTTTTTCTCTTACAATCCACACGGGATTGTTTGCAGCGGCATATGAAAGTTTACCTTTTTCGAAATCAAAACTAATTAAACTGCAATCCATTCCATCTTTTCCACCTTCGGAACTACCATCTTTTTTTAAACGTTCAATAATTTTTAACCTTGTATGATTTAATATTTCACTTGGCTCTGTCAGCTTTTCTTCTTCCAATGATTTTTCTAATGACGAAATATTTAAAATACTCATAATAGCACCCGGTACGCCATGTCCTGTGCTATCCGCTGTTGCTAAAGCAAAGTTGCCATTGCTCAGTTGGGCCGCCCAATAAAAATCGCCACTTACTATATCTTTGGGTTGGAAATAAACAAAGTAATCTTTTAAGTTTTTATCAAGTATTTCAGTTGTAGCTAAAAAACTACGTTGTATGCGTTCCGCATAATTTATACTATCTAAGATCTCTTTTTGCTTTTCATCCACCAGATGTTTTTGTTTTTGAATAATATTTTTTTGTTTTTGAGTTACTTTAAATCGTTTCAATAATATAAACAGAAACAGCAATACTACTCCTAGACCTGCTGCAATGGCATAAATGATAATGCTTTGTTTTTGTTTTTCTTCCCTGGAAATGGCATCTTTTTTTGCTTGCTCCACATCTGTGATGGCTTTTGCTTTTTCGTATTCGTATTTTGCTTGTTGTTGTGCAATGGCTTTTATGGCACCTTCCGAAGCAAGGCTATCTTTCATTTGGATTTCCAGGTTACGCATCTCCAATGCCTCTTGCCATTTGTTTTGCTTTATGGCTATTTTGCTCAACAGTTTAGCGTTTGCTTCGATGAGGCCGGGGAATCCAATTTCTTTTGCCAGCTTTAAGCCCTTTTCCGCATAGCCGCGTGCATGAGCAATTTCACCTTGTTCTAATTTTAAATCTCCAAGGTCATAGTTAGAATTTGCCATGCCTTCTTTATCCCCGATTTCTTCTCTGATCTTCAAGCCTTTCTGATAATATTCGAGTGCCAGAGTGGGATTGCCTTGTTTTTTATAAATTGCACCAATGTTGTGGTAAGAGTTTGCGATACCTTTTTTATCCCCGATCTCTTGTTTTATTTTCAAACTTTTTTGATAGTAATCCAATGCCATGGGGATATCGCCTCTTTTATAATGAATGATTCCAATGTTGTTGTAAGACATTGCCATTCCTTTTTTATCCCCGATCTCTTCTCTGATCTTTAGACTTTTCAGATAATATTCCAAGGCTAAAGGAAAATCACACTGATCACCATGTACGTACCCAATATTATTATAAGAGTAGGCCATTCCTTTTTTATCACCGAATTGTTCTTTGATCTTTAAACTTTTGTGGTAGTATTCCAATGCCTTAGGAATATCCCCTAGATTGTGATAGATAAGACCAATATTGTTGTAGGCACTTGCTAATCCTTGTATATTGCCATTTTCTTCTTCAACTTTTAAGCTTTTATTATAATATTCTATTGCTAATTGATTATTCACTTTATTCATGTGAACATAGCCAATATTATTAAGTGCTGCAGCTAAAGAAATCCGAAGTGATTTGGCAATTTGAAAGTTTGGGTGAGCAGCAAGATCTTTTTCGGCAATTTGCTGAGCTTTGGTACTAAGAAAAATTACTGTGTCCAGGTTAGATGAGGCAAGCAATTCACTTAAACTATTATAAGCAGCAGCTAAGGTAGTATCATGGCTGTTTTTGTTTTTAATGATACTATTGAGAGAGTCTATTTGTTTTTGTTCCTGTATAGAGAATTGGGCAAAGGATTGACTTACAAATAGAAGTGATAGTACAATAAAAATGGTCAGTCCTTTTGTTTTCATGCGAACAAGATAATAATTTTTTAAAAATAATCAGTCCGATCGGATTATTCTAAAAGTTAATATTTTCAAGTATTAATAAAGAAAAATAGTTGGTGTTGATTAAAACATTGGAATTAAATATAAAAGCCCTTGAATTAGCAAGGGCTTTTTTTGTTGTAAGTCTAAGGACAATTTTTCGAACATCTTTATGTCTGATATTCCGGCTTTTGTGTTTGAAAAGGTGTTTTAATGTTATAAATACTAAGCTTAGCAGTTGAATATTACTTAACTTATAACCTACTTATTTTTCTATTTCTAATTTTTCAATTGTATCGCTAATTTCTTCTTTTGTCTTGCCAAGTTTTTTCTCAAGACGACCTAAAAGTTCATCTTCTTTACCTATGGTGTAGAGTAAATCATCATCGGTTAATTTCGCATACTTTTGTTTGAGCTTTCCTTTAAGCACATTCCAGTTTCCTTTAATTCTAAGTTTTGTTTCCATTTTTTTTAGTTTTAGTTTGAAATTAAATTTTAAATTGGTTTTCTTCCTGAGATCACCCTTAGTAATACAGCAATTATTGCAATAACAAGAAGTAAATGAATAAAGCCTCCTCCAAAGTGGAAGCCAAAAAAAACAAGCGCCCATATTATTACCAAAAATACAGCGATGTAATACAGCAAATTTCCCATGATTTTTTATTTTAGATTTTAATTTGTACAAAAGTATCTCTGATTAAAATAGGTAGAAATGATTTTGGCCAAATTTGCTTGTAATTAAAATCAAATTAAAATAAATGTTACTGGTGTGAGGTAAAAAATGTGCATCAATATGGCTTACAAACAATTGTGAAATATTTATTGAAGGCTAATTGAGACAAACAAACATCACTCAATTTGATGATTTCAATCAAGTCAATATTGAATATTTGAAAATACATTTGACAAAAAATAATATATAGAAAAGGTTCTAACTTAAAAGTAGCGCACACTAAAAAAATTAAAAACATGAAAACAATTGGAATTGTAATTATTGCAATAGGAATAATAATGATGGTATATACTGGATTCAATTATGTAACTACTAAAAATGTAATTGACTTAGGTGCAGTAAAAATAAACAAAGAAACAAATCACCCAGTTCAATGGTCTCCTATTGTTGGTGTTGTTCTTATTGTTGGTGGCATTGTATTAATCGTAACTGATAAAAAGGTTCACGCTTAAAACTTTTCGGTCCTGGAGATCGATGAAGGCGATACGTGTATAATGCATCTCTGTTATGAAAAGTCAGAAACATAAATTAAAAAAAACACTGATTATTTTTATCAGTGCTATTTTGATCATCGGATTGGCTGTTATTTTAGTGATTTCGCCAATCACAAAATATTGGGTTGAAAAGTATGATGAAAAATATACCGGACGACAAATTACTATGGACTTGGCGTATGTAAATCCGTTTACAGGATACATTCATTTCAGCAATCCTAAAATTTATGAACTAAAAAGCGATAGCATTTTCTTTTCAGCAAACAGCATAAGTGGAAATATAGCCATATTTAAACTGTTTTTCAAAACGTATGAAATAAGCGAATTTACAGTTGACCATCCTCGTGGAATAATTATTCAAGACAAAAAAAAACTTAATTTCAGCGACCTGATTGAAAAATTTTCTTCGAAAGAGAATTCCGATACCAAAAGAGCCCCGCTCCATTTAAATATTCTGGGTATAAAAATAAATGATGGGGAGTTTTATTATCGTGAAAAACTAATTCCAATTAACTATTATATTAAAAAGGTAAATTTTGAAAGTGCTGGAAAGAGGTGGGATGCGGATACAATTGCGTCACAATTTTCCTTTGTAACGGGAATCGGTAGTGGTGATATGAAAGGTGATTTCACAATTAATTTTAAAAATCTGAATTATAGCTTTGGTGTTATCATTCATAAATTCGATTTAAACATTATAGAACAATACCTTAAGGAATTAACAAACTACGGAAGCTTTTCTGCTAATATTGATGCAGATATGAAAGCAAGAGGTAACTTTAACGATGAAGAAGATATTACAACCACCGGAATGTTGTCAATTAACGATTTTCATTTTGGAGAAAATCAAAAAGATGATTATGCTTCCTTCGACAAATTGATGCTAGTAATGAATGAGGTAAGCCCAAAGAACCATAAATATTTTTTCGATTCAGTTTTGCTTAATCATCCTTACTTAATATACGAGCGATACGATTATTTAGATAACCTTCAAACTATCTTTGGAGAAAGAGGATCTAACATTAAGGCTGCGAAAGCCGATGCAGCTAAATTTAATCTTGTTATTGAGATTGCCAATTACATAAAAGTGTTGTCGAAGAATTTTTTTAAGAGTGATTATAAGATAAACCGGCTCGCAGTTTATAATGGTGATTTGAAATTCAATGATTATTCTATTAATGAGAAGTTTTCCGTTGACTTAAACCCTCTATCTGTTAAAGCAGATTCCATTGATAATACTCGTAAACGGGTAGTTGCCACTTTAAGATCCGGTATTAAACCATATGGAGAAATATCCGTGGACCTCAGCTTAAACCCTAAGGATAGTGGAGATTTTGATATGCAATATCATCTTCAAAAATTACCGGCTTCTATGTTTAATCCCTATACTATTACGTATACCTCTTTCCCGCTTGATAGGGGTACCATGGAGTTTAAAGGAATATGGCGCGTAAGAAACGGGATTATTCAAAGTGATAACCATCTGTTGATAATTGATCCACGGTTAACAAAGCGAATAAGAAAAAAAGATTCAAAATGGATTCCAATGCCATTGATTATGTCTTTTACTCGCGAGCGAGGTAACGTTATTGATTACGAAATTCCGATTACGGGTAATTTAAAGGACCCAAAATTTCATGTGAAAGATGTGATCTTCGATTTGCTGGAAAATATTTTTGTAAAACCCCCGACAACACCATATAGAATGGAGGTGAAAAATATTGAAACAGAAATTGAAAAATCTCTTACATTGAAATGGCAAATGAGACAAAATTCACTTCGACCAAAGCAGGAAAAATTTATCGAACAGATGGCAGACTTCCTGGTAAAAAACCCTGACGCATTTATTAAAGTTTATCCTGAGCTGTATTCAATAAAAGAAAAGGAATATATCCTGTTTTTTGAAGCAAAGAAAAAGTATTATCTGGCAACCTACAATAAAAATGCATATTCTTTCACAGAGAAGGATTCAGAGCAGGTCAATAAAATGTCAGTAAAGGATTCTTTATTTGTACACTATCTACACCAGAAGGTAAATGACACTATGATATTTACCATACAGGAGAAATGTTCAAAATATGTTGATTCAGCTATTATCGATGCCAAATTCAAACAGCTAAATAAAGAAAGAGAAAATGCTTTTATTTCTTACTTTAAGAAACAAGAAGTGGAAAAGCAGATAAAAATTTATACAAACAAAAATCTTATCCCTTACAATGGTTTTTCATTCTACAAAATAGAATACAAAGGTGAATTTCCTGAATATTTAATCAAGGCTAACGGGCAAATGGATGAATTGAATGATGAAGCACCGAGAAAAAAATTTAAAAATGAACGTATGAAAAACAGATTAAGGATAAATAAATCCCATATGCAATAAATCTGAAATGTCTTTTACTTCTTCAGTCATTTCGTTTAAAGAAGTGTTTTTATTAAACCTTCCGCTCTCGGTTCGATTTTCCCAGAAAGGTTGATTTTTGAAAATAATAAATATCGAACCCCTAAATTAAATCAGGTCGTTTCTCTGATTTGCAATAATAACGGGCGGTCTAAAGGGGGTAAAAAAAGAAAGCACACCTTTTTAGATGTGCTTTCCTGTAAAGTGGAGTCGGAGGGTACTGAACCTGCCTTTTGTATGTCAATATTATCAGTAGTTGTAAGGATGTAAGTTGTGTAAGGACACCGAATAGGACACTTTTGTATGTAATTTCTGAAATTACATTGTTTCAATTAAAGTTTGTTTTTGATTAGCTTTTGAAATTAATATCATTTAAATACCAAAATCCTTCTTATTGTTTGTTTTTGTTTCATAAGATAAGCTAGTTCTTCCATTGGACATACAATTTCTACTAATTATAGCTGGAAGAGTAAAATTAACAATTGAGCCCATTTTTAGTTCGAACATTACGTTTTAAGATTGTATTCTTTGTATTAAATATTATATTTGAAATAAATTGTTTAAACATAATGTCTAAAATTTCTAGAAAAAAAATATTGTATTTTTCTTACCGCAGTAAAATAAAGCATAAGAAATTTATTTTAAAGGAAAAAAAAGAACATAATAGATGGGTAGGATGGTTAAAATTTTTAGATGACGCAAGAATAACTGCTTTAAAAAATGGCAATGACTATACGAGGTCTTCATATGAAAAACAGAGACACAACAGAACTTTAGGACAAAAACCATCTTTTAGTAGCACAATTAATTATATAGCTTCGATAAAAGATGCTTTCTCAGATAATCATAAATCTTCAATAGAAGATGGCTTATTTGAAATTCCTGAGATATTTTCATTGTCAGAAAATTATTCAGATAGTTTTCCATTTCTGAAACGACTCTTTTACGCTCTCTATCATCAATCTACACCAATTATCCAATTTAATTATGCTAATTGTAAAAGAATTGATATTGACGCTTCAGTTTGTATGGACATATTGCTTAGCGATTTTATTGCCTATTACAAAATGTGTCGAAAAAAAGGAAGGTCAATAAAAATAATACAAATTAGGCCTATAAATTATTCTGCTCCCCATATTGTTAAAATTCTTTTTTCAATTGGCGCATTTGCAAATATAAAGGGTGTTACAATCAATTTTCCCGACATTATTCCTTACCCTTTATGTAGGGCAGAAATCAGCAACCCTAAAGCTTCAGCTATCAGAGAAGTACATATTACCCAAATGGTTGATTATGTTGTGAAGAGCATGGCTAAAATGGAGAGGAATTTTACCGCGGAAGCTGAAGATAATCTTTTTAAAGTAATTGGCGAAGTTTTAATAAATGCTGAAGAACATTCAACAGGCAATCTTAGATATTCTATTGGTTGTTTTCAAGATGGGAAAATAAATGGTGAACATTTAGGTGTTTTTTATCTTGTTATTTTGAATTTCGGAAAAACTATTTACGAAAAATTTAGTGATCCGAATTGTCCAAACAAAGAAGCTGTTATTCAAATGAAGGAGCTTTCGGAAAACTATACAAAAAAGGGATTGTTTACAAAAGCTGCATTTGAAGAGCAAACATTATGGACATTATACGCTCTTCAAGAAGGGGTTACAAGTAAGGTTGATTGGAAAAGGGGGAATGGGTCTGTAAGATTTATTGAAAGCTTTTTTAATTTGAAAGGAGATAATTCTAAAGATAACTTTTCAAATCTTTCTATTGTTTCTGGAAATACACGTATAACATTTGACGGAACTTATCGTTTGATAGACAAAGTAAAAGGTGTAAATAAGCGAAAATATAAAATGATGACATTTAACAATACAGGTGATATTGAGGTAAAACCTGACAATAAATATGTTACCTTTGCTGAAAATTATTTTCCTGGCACGATAATTTCGGCAAAAATCATAATAAAGGAACTTAATACAGAAACATCAAAATGAGCAAAATTAGTGTAATAAATTTACAAGATTTCAGAACACCCTTAAGTAGGGTTTTTACTGGAAGGGATAGAGGTATTGAGGTTAGAAATGCTTCAAAAATTGATATTCTTGAGGTTGAAAGCGATGAAATTTTGATAAAGATTCCTGAAGATATAGGTTCGATTAATCCTTCCTTTTTAGAAGAATTATTATTAAATGTTGTAACTAAACTTCAACCTGAAGTGTTTTTCAAAAAAATTCACTTTGAAAACAATGGACGGTATAAAATTACAAACGACCTCCAAGAAGCAGTTGAAAGAATTTTGAGAGAAGAAACTGCGTTAGTTCACTAATGATATTGTGTTGTCTATATACACAAAGTGCTTGGTCAATATCTGATTACGCAGATTTGTCAAATATCATTATAGCTGTTGTAAATTTATCATTAGCATATTACATTTTTATTTACCAACGAAATAAGGATAAGAATGATAAGATTGAGACGTTAACTCTTCAAGAACAAAATATTAGGTTACAATGGTTTAAAGAGCTAATCGTTCAACCACACCTCAATGATATTAATTCGTTTTATATTCAACTTCATTCTATTGAAAACCGATTCACTAGTCGTACAATTAGTGATGATGAAAAAATTGAAATAATTACTTTTATTAAATCAGAACAATCAAAATTAAGAAAAACTTTCGGTGATGTACTCTTAGGTGTAAACCCAAAACTTCATATTGAGGTTAAAACTAATTTAGATAATTTAATAGATAGTATTACCAATGTAATTTTCAATGATGGCTTAAATCTCAATCATAAACCAACATTTGATAAGGAAATAGGCACATTTATTACCTATTCAAGAAATGATTTAATTAGCAAAATATATTCGTACAAGGGCAATTAATAAATAACTATTATTATTTATTCGAAACTCTGTACAATCAAAATGATTAACACCCTTTCAAACTAATACTTTGAAAGGGTGTTGTTTTGTTGGGATGAATGCAAATAACTCATTAATAACATGACCTTTTTCATTCTTGCAAAAGTATAAACTTATGGTACATTTGCTAAAGAAAAATAAGCCCAAAAAATTAACTAGAATGTTATAACCTTTTAATCAAAAAAATATAAGATTACTTTTAAGTATTGACATTATTGAACATTGAATTACAATGTAATAGGAAAAAACATCAAATAATTATGGAAAAGATAACTGGAATATTTACACATTTTAAAGAAAGATTTGCTAACCCATTAATCTTTTCTTTTTTTTGTTCTTGGTTAATAATCAATTGGGAAATAGTAATAGCAGTGATGTGGCACGATGCAAGACAATTAGAAATTGAAAAATACTATTCAATATTTGAATTCCTAAAAGTTAAAATTAACAAGTGGGATTCATTGATATATCCCTTTTTTTCTGCGGTGATATATACAGTGGCAATTCCGTTTGTTAGGGTAGGGGTTACTGTATTACAAGCAGTTGCAAGTAAATTGAGTGAAAAATGGGAAATAGGGATTTTGGGTGGTAGTAAAATTAGTATGGATAAATATTTAAGTATTCGGGAAGACTATATTAAGAGAACAAAATTGTTAGAAGAAGAAATTGAAAAGGAAAATGAGTATAAAAATAATTTTGAAAATATTAAAACAAAAAATTTACAGCTTGAAACAGACCTAACTAGTTCAAAATTGTTAGAAAATGAAAATCAAAAGGAAATAGAAGATTTAGAAAAAAATATTTCGGATTTAAAACCGACAATATTAAAAAATATTACATCAGCATTTGATAAAGAGGTTATCTGGCAAAATGATTTTATATTACCTGACGGCAGAGAAGGCTCTGAAATTTTCAGTAGTGTTAATGATGGATTCACCTTAAAAGATGGGAGGAAATATAAGATACAAAATATAAAATTAAGTGCCGATAAAAAAATTTTAATCTTTGACAAAATTATTAATAATAAAGCGCATCACAATATTTTAATTTTGAATGGTGAACTTAATTATTACGGTATTGAAGATGAAAAAACAATAGTCTCTTATAAAAGGAGGGCAAAATCCTATATTGAAATTATTTCTGCGAAATATTTTTATGAAAAAAATTATATTGATGTTAAATCAAAATTGCAAAAATATGTTGATAGTAATATAACTAAAATTACTCCAACCAATAGTGAAATGGGAGGGGATCCGTTTTGGGGTAAACCAAAGATGCTAGAAATTATTTACAAAATTGATGGCAAGGAAAAAATTGTTAGAGGATTGGAGAAAGCTGAAATTACAATTGACTGAGAAAATAATGGTTTAATATAGCTCTATTATATGCTGTCCTTAGATTCTGCATTTGCTATGTTTGCCACCGCTATATTAATTTCTATAGAAATATAATCGAAGTTCCCCCTTCAGCCTAATTTAATTTCCAGCCTCTTTTTTAAGTAATTTTGCATTTGTATTAAAAAGCATATACACAATGAATAAAAGCGAACTCCATAAAAAATACCCAATAATAGCCTCGGTGTTCGAAAAAGTGATCTGTGAGACTAATAACGCAAAAAAACATAAGCAGTTAATACACAATTATAAAACACCTGAGCGCGGGATCAGTTTTGAAAAGATATTTGAAATACTTGATGAAAACAATTTTATTGTAAAAGTTGAAACTCGTAAATGGTTTCAGGAATGGTAATTGATAAAAATAGTCAATTAGTGTAGTTGATTTGTTCTAATTATTTTGGATATTTGAATAACTCAATTTTTTTATTTTTTTTGATTACGATTGTATCCCCACCCAAAGCGGATAAACCTCCTTCGATTTCACCTTTATCATATACCAAACTTATTGGATCCATAAATGAGTATGAAACAGAGTCATAATTGTGTTTATATAATCCGTCAGTACTTTTAGGGTAATTTTTAAAAAGTTCATCATTATATTTTGGTTGCATAGAGCTAATTAAAGCCTTTTCTGCATCTAAAAATATTGTTCTTTGATCGGGCATATTCTTGCCCAACATTGAGTCAACCACATCTTCTTCAATAGACTCATCTCCGTACGTATGCATGAATATATTATCATAAAAACGAAACAGCAAAATGGCAATTTCATGAGTAGGTAGAGATCCATAAGATAAAGGATATTCAAGAGATAGAATGTCTTGTAGCTTTTCATGTCCAGTCAAGCGCTTCCATATATCTTGCTTTGTAGATTGACCTACATAATGGACTTTATATTTTGTAAAATCATTAATATTCCCTTCTATTTCGGCAACCAAATGCCCTTTCCAATAATTTTGCAAGAATTTTTCAGGAGAAAACCATATCAAAAAATTTTCATCTAAAATTTCTTCTTGGTAGAATTTCATACCATGGACATTACTTTTGAATGTTTTAAAATCATTATTTTCATCATTCGAGCCGAGATATATTAAAACTTCCTTTGAAGGATCAGTAGCAATATTCTCTTGAAATAATGGAACCTTGCACTTTAAAACATTTGGATTATTTATTTGCTTAATATCAAACTCCATTGCCTTTTCCTCCTCATTATTTAGGATATTGTCAAAACGCATTTCGGGGCGTTGCGCAATGATATATAAACTACTTGTTTCAATAATATTTTGAATAACAGGGTCTGTTTTAAGAATAGTAAAGTCGCGATTACACAATGGACTATATGAAAGCAGTAACTGATTCATTAAAATTTTTTGTTCCATATTCAAGCTTTTATTATGTAAATAATTCGTCCTTATATTCGAAAATAACTTGCCCAATAGATTTTAATCGAGATTGATCATTAATGAGTTCCATTTCCTTCAACTTGAATATTACTGAAGTTTTTGAGACATTAAAAACGTATGCTATTTTTTTAACCAATTCTCTAAAATCTTTCACATTATTATACTGATCATCCAAATAAATTACACCTCTGGATTTATTTAGACCATCTTGGCAATTCCATACTCTTGCAAGAAAAGGAGCCTTTGGAAGTACTAATGATGAGGAAAAGCAGTTAGCTTGCCATTCAATCCAATGTCTTGGGTTTTTTAAATCATTTTTACCAGTTCTAAAATTATATTCTGAGTCTTCGAAAGCATCATATGCAGCTTGACCAATAGATAATTTCTGGTGCAACAAATAATGTCCAAATTCATGACCTAAAATAAATAGTTCTCGATCAGTTCCCTTGATGGATGAATTAATTCCAATAATATTATTTTTTACGTCACAGGAACCTAATAATCCTGATGCGCGATTGATATCAATAAATGAAATCCCATATTTAATACTCATATATTCAATGAGTTTCTTAGGGTTAAGGGTATATGCGGCAGAAAATATTTTAGAATCTATTTTTTCTAATTCTTCTTTTGTTATTTTTTCTATCTCATCTTTCGATAATCTATCAATATTATAACTTACTCTGGAAGTATCAATATTAGCTCTAAATGCATCATTTATTTTTTTGTCAATCAAATTTTCTATAAGCTCAACACTTTTGTCAATCTGCTCACTGGCAAACGTTTCTTTGATAATAGGCAATTTATCAGTTTGGCTTACTCGATTGCTTTTGTGCAAAATTATTTTATAATCATCGCTGGATTCCCCTTGAATAAACATCATTCCAACAGATTCAGCAATGTTATAACCAGCCTCTTGGAGAGGAGAATTTGAAATAAAAATCCCTTTAACATTTACCCCGCTAACTTGCTGTATTTTACTAATAAAATCTTCTACTTTGCTCACTGGAACTCTTGTGGCATAATCCTTACATTCAATAATATAAATGAGAGCATATCGGGCAGCTCCGGGTGGCCAAACTTCAATAGTCAGGTCAAATTTTATATTTTTCTTTCTTTTGGGGGAATAGTATTCTTTTTTTGAAAATATTTGAAGGCAAGGGGCTAAATGTCCTAGCTGTTCTTCCTCGATCACTTTTTTAATTATATCAAGCGACTTTGATTCGAATTCATCTCCAATTTTAGTCGTATTTAATTTTGTGGTCAAATTTTTCGAATTTTTATTCTAGTTCCTCTTGTTTTTTTTCATAAAACTAAACAATAAAATAATTAATTTATAATAATACTAAAATCCTTAGCAAAGTTTTGGAATTACAATATGTAATTTTGTTTCAAATGACTAAAGTAGTTAAAGAAATAAAAATAACAGTTGAGTATCATTTACAGGATACTTCACATGGGAGCAATAATTTTAGGAATTTGCAAGAATTGAAAATCTGGTTAGATAAACATCCTGAACTTGCAAAGGAATTAGGGTATATTCCAAAAAAATAATTCTATTACTACCTTACTGTATTACAAAATATGAAAAATATTTGCGTGTGCAGATTACATCAATAACACCTCAACATGGGCGGGGCATTACTGAAACCGGAAACTCGTTCCAATAGACCGTGTACCAATGAAAACAATCGTTTTTTGATTTCAGATTCTACCGATTATATTAACCATGTCGAACACCATTGTCGAATGGGATGTTTTTTAATTCTAAAAAGGCTTTGAAATTTTTAAAACAATCCTTGTCATTATACGATTTAAGGATAGCTTGTAAAAGCTCAACCTTCTCTTCATTTACAACTTTAAACTCTTTATATAAAAGATGTAGATCATCCTTTTTAACAGTAATATAATATTCATCTTCATAATAGCTTCTTCTTCCCATTTCTCCATATTCAACTGTTAATCCTTCTTCGTTAAAATAAGCACAACTATCTAAATACACATCATTTCCTCTGTCTTCAAATAAATTAATTCGAAAGGGATCAACAGGTACAGGGGTTATTTTTATTGGCTCTTCAAAAAGAATATTATCAGGTGTATCAAAAAAATTGAAAGGGTTTTCTATAATTTCATTAGTTTCATCAACTTTGTTCAATGGTTCCTCTGATAATGTTAGGGTCATAGCTCGGAAATCTGTTTTTATTTTTAATGAATGTGTCTGGCATTTTATTTCAGGTGCTGTTCCTATACTACCAATCATATATTTCCATTTTCCTAAACCGAAACGGAATATTTTATTATTAATTACAAAAACAATTACCTTTTTAAAACCCAAATCACCATTAGTGTCACTAACTTTCGTATGAATAACAATGCCTCGCCAAATGATTGATTTTTTATGGAAAAAGGGCTGTTTGTTCCATGCAATACACACACTGCTCTGATCTATTTTAGTCCATTCCTCACTATTACGCACCTCAACTATTGGATATAGCTTTTCAGGTTCTATGTTTTTAATTATTTCCCCCTCCGGTTTACTATTTTCCTCGAAGTCTTCCGTTTTTACGGATGGCTTCTTCCAGGATTGAACCGCGAATTGACCCACTTTGCTCGTGTCCTCTTTGAATTCGTGCCCTGTGATCTCTCGCCATATCCGCGAAAATTCGCCCTCTTTCCGCTGATTCGATGTAGCTGAACTGGATTGCTGCAATGCCGTATCCCCTGTACGCCATTTTATCTTCGCAACTTTTGATTGATAATATTCTTTCATGAACTCCTGTTGTGAAATTTTTTTTTCTTGTAAGATTGCTACTAGGTGCAGTTCATAAAGCTGAGTTATCGATTTGTACCCAGTTTTGATAAATTCCGCATCATTATATAATTTGTTCAACTCGTTATCTTTTTTTGATAATTCAATAGCTAAACTCAAATCCTCTATAGCACCTTCAAAATCAGCAATGCAATGTTTTGAATTGCCTCTACCAAAATAAAGATTTGCATCGTTTTTGCAGCGACAAATCGAATTGTCAAAGTCTTGAATTGAATCATAATGAAAATCCATTTCTTGCAAACAAAATGCACGGTCAGCAGATGCTTCATGTACACCATATTCAATCGCTAAATCAAAAAGTAATAATGCTATACTAACTTTGCGTTCCTTATCATCTTTGGAATAAAATATTTTTCGGGCTTTATGGTACGCTTCTAGTCCATCATAAAAATCGGATGTTTTTTGTGGTTTGTATTCTTGGTTTCCCTGATCTGAATAATCATTTTTAAAGATCAGATTGTAAAGTTTGAACAGAAAATCTTTGATCCTGTTTGACTGTTGCTCCGGTTGTTTTTTTTGTTCTGTTTTCATTGTGTAATAATTTTAGGATTAATACTAAATTCATTACATCGAGAAAAATTGATTGGGAATTTTGCGATTTATTTTGACTGCAAGTCCTCATCGTTTTCACCACCGTAGTCTCGCGACTCGGTTGGTTTCACATTAAAGTGAATCTTGATGTTGGTACAAAGGTAATGAAAATTTAAATTCGACTTTTAATTTTGGTGACATGATACTATTATTGTGACTTTTTTGTGATTCCCTCTCTGTCTTTCTTTTTAAATGCCGGTAAAATAATTTCTGATCGATCTATCATTTCAGCTACTTTTCGAAGTACACTTCTTTTAAAACGAAATCCACTACCTCTTGGATATTTTGTGATGTAGTGATTATCTACCAACCATTTTAATTGTTCGTGTTGTCCGATTCCGAGAATCACTTGAGCTTGCTGTGAATTACAATAATCCGACAAATCTTCTTCCAATTTATGATTGATCGCTTTCAGCGTTTTTAATAATTCTAGTTCAGTTTCTGATGACATGGCAGGACGATTTTTATTTTTTATTGATTACAATATTCTTTAATCATATCATAAGCTTTACTGTAACCTAATTCACCCGCTTTACTCCAATCCATGCACGCTCCATATTTATCACTTAAAAATTTCTTAGCAAAACCACGGTAATAAAATGCTTGTGAAGATTTTGGATCAAGTTCAATTGCTTTGTTAAAGTCAACCATTGCTTCTTTGTAGTCTTGTAACCCATTTTTAGCAGTTCCTCGACTCAAATATGCAAGTGCAAAATTTGGAGCAAATTCAATTGCTTTCGTATAATCATCAATTGCCCCTCTGTAGTCTTTTAACCCATCCTTTAAAAGCCCTCGCATACAATACGCTTTTGGAGAAGTGGGATTTAACTCAATGGCTTTATTGAAATCAGCCATTGCTCCTTTGTCGTCTCCTGCTTGAGATTTAGCATTCCCTTGCTTTATATAGGTTTCAGCATCCTGCCCGTAAGAAAAAACAAACATTGATAGTGCGATAATTGATAGTGCGATCTTTTTCATGATGAGGTGGTTCTATTAGGAATAAGCAAATATATAAAATTGGCAGCAGATACGCTACCGTAAGAATTAAATTGAATCTCTTGCTTTGTATATGCAACAGCAGAGCAAAAAGTATTTGCAACTGATAGGTAATAATATCAGAAAAAAACGGAATGAACTCGGTATTAGCCAGCAGGAGTTAGCTGATAATGCAGACGTTGCTAAAAGTACAATTCAGAGAATTGAAAAAGGTGATATGAATCCCTCCATCCTGACATTAAAGAATATCAGCAATGCCCTTGAGATAGAATTGCCAGAGTTGATTAGCTAATATTTTTTTATTGTTCCCATAAAGGGCGTTACAAAAATGTAACAAATGACGCCTAAAAAAATTTTTTTACAACGTTTGTTACATTTTTGTAACGCCCTTTTTATGAATGGAAATTATTTGTTTCAACTCCATCAATCGTTGCAGGTATGGTAAATATGTGCTATTTCCTTTGTGTGCATTTACAATTGCAAGATTGGTGTTAACGAATAAAGGAATATTTGCAATTGTTGTATGTTGAGATCAGGAATAGTTATTGTTTTATTCATGGTGTAAATATTTTTTTACGTTTTGATTTTTTTGATGAAGAAGTAAATGATCTTTTACGCGTTTACTTAGCAATACTTTTATTGAAAATTTGTAACATTCATACTGAAATTAAGTGTGTTAATCAAAGACATTCTTCAACAGAAAATTTGCGGATACTGAATTATTTTTGTTTTAATGGCTTAACTTCAAATGTTGGTATCACATCAAACAATTCAGAAAAAGTCCGCTTAATGATTTCTAAAGCTTTTTCTTTTTGTTCTGCTTTTATAATAACAGAATCATGAATGGTAAGTGGAATGATTCCTGCATTTACAAGATCTTTTGCAATACAATCGATAAAAATGTAGCTTTCCAATTTTTGAAGAAATACGGGTAATAAAACATTGTCCTTTGATTTAAGCATTTTAATAGAGTTATAGACGTAAGGATATACTTTAGCAAAAATTTTTTTCTCCTTTTCAAATGGAATAAAATTTTTGTTCTTTTTTGATTCATTTTTTGAAAACATAACTTTAAACATTATATCTTTTACATCTTTTCGAGTTAACCCGTTTGAATAACGTTCAACAAAATCCTCATATAAATTACCAAGAGTAACAGAACTAGCAAAATCATTTAAATTCACCAAATAGGCTTTTTTATCATTTTGGTGAATATTTATAACTCCTCGAATCCTTCTACTACCAAAGGTTTTAAGAAGGTTGAGGATATGTAAGTTACAACATAAGGAACCTTGTTGTTTACTATCTTTATTTATTATTGTTCCCAGTAATATACTTAGTAGGAATGGTTGGGAATTTCTTAAATCTATACTTACATAGTCACCTATTATAAATTGCCTTAGATCTCCTTTAAGGTTAGTAATATTTGTATCCAATCTGTTATTTGTTTTGTTACGTTTAAAGTACCTGAATCTTTTATCTTCTAATTGACTTAGTGACATCATGTATGAAGTCCTTTTCTCTTCATCAGGTTGATTTAATACCCACTTTTCTGCATTTTGGTAATCGATTTCTATATTCATAAATTCCTCCCACATCAATTTTAAAAATGGATCTAATCGATTATTATGGGCTTTCTTTAATCTCTGGTGTTTAATAATTTTACTAAAAAGTTTTGTTTCTGCGTTTATTTCAACTGTATCGACTCCTTGCAAAAAATCGGGATTGATGGTGTATCCTAAACATTTCTCACCTACAATGTATTTATTATCAGATTTTATAAATTCACCATCTAAAAGTATTTTGATGTAATTGCCTGTATTAATGCCTATAATAGATCTAAGGGTATTACTATTTAAGGGCAAGAAAACTTCGCTCCCTGTTTCATTTCTGCTTTTATTTTTTATCCGCTGCCCCATCATATAATGGATGGTGTAGTAGATATAGCTGAGATCATACTTAAATTCTGGAGGATTGGAAAGAAGATATTTATCTAACTCCTGAACTAATTTTGCCGGAACATGCAATATAATTGGCTTATTTATTTTCATTGCAAATTTCCTCCATAACGAACAAAGTCAATAAGAATGGATAAGTGTGCAGGTGCAATGCTAAGCCTAACGGCAATATTATATATGCTAGTTGACGAAACTGAAAGATGAGGTACCGCTTTTAAAAAACAAAATATTTTAAAGTTTTTGTTGTACGATTTAAAAGAAAAATTTGAAACCCCATCTTCTATTGTGGGTTTTTTCATTTGTCCTTGTTTGATTTATTTTTGTTAAGAGCTTCTATAACCTCATCGTAACTGTAATACAGTGTTCCATTTAGTTTTGTATACGGTAAACTGCCATTAATACGAAGTGTTTGAAGTGTTCCGGCTGATAGCCCTAACATTTTGCGAACATCAGCGCTTTTTAAAAATTTCGGGCCTTGAGCCTTGTTATTGTAGATTGAGGTTAATTCTTTGATTAACTCATTTTTGAAAATTTGTAAATCTTCAATTGTAACGATATTTGTTGCCATTTTGTATTGTTTTTAAAAATTCAATACACAAATGTAAATACCGATATGGCTAGGATAATCAAAGGAGGTTGGAACAAAGTTGAATAATAATAACCAGTTTCGTTCCAGTTTATGTTTGATTAAATTCTTTGAGAAATTTTTTTATATTTTGTTGGAGAAATTTTTCATAAGAACTAATTTTGCTTTTAGATCCTACAATGTAACTACCGGAGGAAGGGTAAATATTTTCTAAAAAATAATTTTCGCTTTCAATCAATTCACCTAATTCAAATAATCTTCCAACAATTATACACTTTTCGTTTTGAGTGAGATTAATTTTTAATTCAGAAATAGTATCACTGGTAGCTTTGGCAAGACGCCTTTGGTGCGTAAGTAAAATATTATCCTTTTTTAGTGAGTTTATTTTATTTTGTTTCGTTAAATCACTTATTGAAGGAGAAGTTTTGTCGTTTTTATATAGATTAATAAAAAATGCGTTCTCTTTATAGTGTTGCTTAAGGGCTCTGAGTATGACCATATTAACTTCAGCACTATTAAAATTATACTTATAATTTCTACCTTTATTAATTAAATTCACAACTGTTTCAACTTTACTATCATAATTTTTAACTAATTTGTTTTCAAAAATTATAGGGGAAGTGAATTGCTCATGTTTAAAAATAAGATCTTCAATTTGTTCTAGATCCTTGAGGTGATTTTTCTTATCATTTAATTGATTTGCCCAACTATATCCCCCAAGACCCTTAACAGTTGATTGAATTATTAAAACTAACAAAGACAGTTTGTCAATTATTTCAGAATCAAAAATGTCGTACTTTTTGGAGAATTCTTTTATAGCAATATACTCGGTTGTATTAATTTGGAATCCCTTTTTATGATTTGAATCAATAATTTCAGGATCAAATGATATTTCAGGGAAATATTCAAAATAAAATTTTGCCCAATAACCATATTCAGAAAAATGTTTTATTATCAATTCAGTGTTAGGCTTGACGATAGTGTTTTTTGTCATTTTTATGTTCGTTTTTTATTAAACGATTTTTCAAATTTTTCATATCCTCGCTGACTTTTTTCTCAACTACTTTCGCATATATTTGGGTAGTGCGAATATTTTTATGCCCCAGCATAGAACTAACAGTTTCAATTGGAACACCATTAGTTAAAGTTACTGTAGTGGCAAAAGTATGTCTGGCGGAGTGGAAGGTGAGGTTTTTAGCAATTCCGCATAGGGTTGCAACTTCTTTTAAATAAGCATTCATTTTTTGATTGCTCCTTACAGGTAATAATTTACCGGATATTATACATTCAGGGTGTTTTTTGTATTTCTCAATAATTTCAAGCGCTTTAGGTAACAGAGGAATATTCGATTTCGTTTCTGTTTTTTCCCTGTGTGTGTATATCCATTTCTGTTTATCAATTCCTATTTCGATTTCATCTTTTGTCAGTTTCGCAATATCTGCATATGCCAATCCGGTATAACATGAAAAAACAAACATATCTCTCACTTCATCCAATCGGGTAATTGTGAACACTTTATTTTCAACCGTTTGGAGTTCTTCTGTACTTAAAAAATCCCGTTCTACTTCCTTTATAGATCCTTTAAACTTCAAAAACGGATCTTTATTAAGCCATTCGTTTGCAAGTGCAATATTCACAACCTTACGCACATTACGGATATATTTAATAGTACTGTTATGATTGCATTTGCGAACTGTTTTTAAGTAATGTTCAAATTCGGTGATGAACTTATAATTAAGCTCTGTAAGGAACATATCATTAGTATTGTAATTCAGCTTAATAAAATCTGTAACATGGCTCAACGTTGTGGTATAGCGGGTAACAGTTGAATTTGAATAGTCAATATCAACCTTCTCAGCCATTTGTTTGTTGTGATACTTGAATAGCTCTATGATTGTCGATTTCCTCTCTGAGATTCCCAAATATGCGTTTTTTACAGCATTGGAGGTAACAAGTTTATTGTTTTTAATCAATGTATTTTGATGGTCACTTAATTTAGTTCTAATGGTATCAATGTGGTCATTGATTTCTCTCGCATCTTCTTTATTTCCTTTCACCTTTCCGGCTGAACTATCCCACCTGTTACAATCAATTACTCTGTTAATGGATAATTCACTTCTGAAACCATCTACTGTAATTCTTGCATAAATAGGAGTTTCTCCATCTTTGTTTTTCTTTGAATTTACAATGAAGAAAAGGATTGCGAAGGTTTGTTTTTTATTTTCCATTGTTTTGAGATTTGAAAATTAGGACACCGATTCGACACAAAAGTAAATAAATTGTATGAATTGCAAAATAATATTTAATATATTTTATTCAATATTATCAATTGTTTTAAGAGAAATAGGTGTCCTATTATGAATTTTCATTCAGGACACCGAATAGGACACCTTTATATTGAGAATAATTGAATAATCAGATAGGACTTTAAAGAAAAATCCCTCACAAACATTAAGTTTGTAAGGGATTAAGTTCTTTTGATTTCGTGGTTGTGGAGTCGGAGGGATTCGAACCCTCGTCCAAACAAGGAATTAATATGCTTTCTACATGTGTAGCAAACTTTTGATTTTCGATAAACTTAGGCAAATCTGCGAGCCATAAGGTTTACTTAGCTTCTTTATCTCATCACGGATCAAAGCGCTCCGCAACTATTTCTTCATTTGTTATGCTTCGATGGAGACGCAGAAGATCAGAGCTTCTCCGGAAACAAAGGCACTTAATACTTGGTATTAAGCAGCCATAGCGTAGTTAGACTCGCTAGTTAGAATTTTGAGGATTAGGATTAACGTGTCATATTCACAACACACGACATGCTTACATAAAAATCGCACCCGCTGTCAAAACCGTACGACCCCGTAATATTTAAAGAACTGGTACAAAGATACGACAGAAAATCAAGAATTAATACTAAAGAATGTTAAAACACTGTCTGTTACTCATTAGTACAAGTCATTTTCTCTTTAGGCAATAAAACTTATCTTTGGCAACCAAAATATAAAAAAACTGTTGTATGAATAAATTGAAAATTGGCGTTCTGCGCGAAGAAAAAACTCCTCCTGATAAACGTGTTCCTCTAACGCCATTGATCTGTGCTGAATTGATCCGAAAATATCCTCATATCGAAATTGTTGTTCAGCCAAGTAAAATCCGTTGTTACGAAGATGCTGAATATACCGCTTTTGGTGTGCCTTTGCAGGAAGATCTAAGTGATTGTGATGTGTTAATGGGAGTGAAAGAAGTACCAAAAGATCTATTAATTCCGGGTAAAAAATATTTTTTCTTTTCTCATACTCTCAAAAAACAACCTCATAACCAAAAACTGATGAAGGCTTTGATCGAAAAGAAAATTCAGATGATAGATTATGAAACACTTACTGATAAAAATAATAACAGGATCATTGGTTTCGGAAGATATGCAGGTATTGTAGGTGCATACAATGGATTATTAGGCTACGGAAAAAAATACGATCTTTTTCAGCTGAAGCCTGCAAATAAATGCCGGGATAGAGCTGAAATGGAAGATGAATTAAAACGTGTAAAACTTCCTAACATAAAAATTGCCCTGACAGGGGGAGGACGTGTTGCTAATGGGGTTATAGAAACATTAAGTGCCTTGCGAATCCGTAAAGTTACTCCTGAAGAATTTTTAATGGCTTCCTTTCGGGAACCTGTTTATTGCCAATTGAATCCGCGTGATTATGTGGAACGTAAAGATGATCACAATTTTGATTTACATGATTTTTTCAAACACCCTGAGCATTTTGTTTCCGTTTTTCAGCAATATGCAAAGGTGACTGATATTTATATTTCGGCTCATTTCTGGGATCCCAGAGCACCAAAAATGTTTGAACTTTCAGATATTAAAGATCCTAAATTTCATATTAGCGTGATTGCAGATATTACATGCGATATCAATGGTTCTGTACCTACAACAATTCGGTCAACCTCTATTGATAGTCCTTTTTATGGCTATAACATTAAAGAAAATAAAGAAGATCTTCCATTTAATAAAGATACAATTTGCATTATGGCCGTTGATAATTTGCCTTGCGAGCTGCCTCGCGATTCAAGTGATGATTTCGGAAAGGACCTCATGGAGAGGGTTTTAAATTGTATCATTTCTGAAGATAATGATAAAGTGATTGAGAGAGCTTCTATTTGCAAAGATGGAAAATTGATGCCGGCTTTTGAATATTTAAGCGATTATGCGTATTAATTAAATTGTAAAATGATCATTGGAATTGGTACTGACATTGCTGAAGTTTTACGTATCGCTAAAAGTCTTGAAAAAAAAGGCTTTCGGGAGAAAGTGTTTTCCAGGAACGAAATAATTTATTGCGAAACAAAAACAAATAAAGCAGAAAATTATGCTGCGCGTTTTGCGGCAAAAGAAGCTTTATTCAAAGCATTGGGAACAGGGTGGCGTGGCGGACTTGCTTTTAACGAAGTGGAAGTAGTTAATGATGAACTTGGCAAACCTAGTATTCAGTTAATTGGCGAAACTGCAAGGATCATTGAAAAAAGAAATATTAAATCGATTCATGTTTCTCTTTCTCATATTAAGGAAACAGCCATTGCGACAGTAATGTTGGAAGGGTAATACTTAATTGTGTAATTTTATAACAAGAAAAAAAATATTTTTTCTTGTTATTTTTTTGCATTATTGCAGACTAATATCATAAAAACATTGTAAAACATTTTAAATGATGAAATTACAAAATTATGCATCCGGAAAATGGATTTCCGGGGAAGGTGAAGGTCAGGCACTATTCAATGCTATTACCGGGGAACAAATAACAACTGCAAGTAGCAAAGGACTTGATTTTTCTGCCATGATGGAGTATGCACGTAAAGTGGGCGGACCGGCATTGCGCAAAATGACTTTTCAGGATCGTGGCAGAATGTTGAAAGCACTCGCGATGCATCTTCAAGAGAATAAAGAAAATTTTTATAAAGTGAGTTGGGCCACCGGTGCTACACGAAATGATAGTTGGGTGGATATTGAAGGTGGTATTGGTAATTTATTTACCTATGCAAGTTTACGCAGATCTTTTCCTGACGAAACATTTTGTCTGGATGGCGATGCCGCAAAGCTCAGTAAAAATGGCACATTCATCGGTCACCATATTTGTGTTCCAAAAGAAGGGGTTGCTATTCATATCAATGCTTTTAATTTCCCGGTTTGGGGAATGTTAGAAAAAATTGCTGTTAATTTATTAGCCGGGGTTCCTGCAATTGTTAAGCCTGCAACGGTCACCTCATTTTTAACGGAAGCTGTTGTTCGGGAAATTGCTGCATCAAAAATTTTACCTGAAGGAGCTTTGCAATTAATTTGTGGTAGCGCAAACGGAATTTTAGATCATGTTGAATCGCAGGATATTGTTACGTTTACCGGTTCTGCCAGCACCGGAATGATGCTGAAATCACATCCTCGTTTAATTCAGGAAGCTGTTCCATTTAACATGGAAGCTGATTCATTGAACTGTTGTGTATTGGGTACAGATGCTGTTCCGGGTACTTCTGAATTTGATATTTTTATCAAAGAAGTGCAACGTGAAATGACAACCAAGGCAGGACAAAAATGTACTGCTATTCGTAGAATTATTGTTCCTGAAAATTTAGTAGAGGATGTTCAGATAGCATTAGGAAAGCGTTTGGCCCAAACTGTAATTGGTGACCCTCAACTGGAAGGTGTTCGTATGGGGGCATTGGCGGGTAAGTCACAACAAAAAGAAGTTGCAGAAAAAGTAATGCTATTGGCAAAAACACAGGAGATCGTTTTTGGTGATTTGAAAAATTTTAATGTTACAGGTGCCGATAAAAATAAAGGTTCTTTCATGTCGCCAATATTATTCTTAAATAAAGAACCATTTAAATACCTTGATTGCCATAATATAGAAGCCTTCGGACCGGTAAGTACAATCTTGCCTTACAAAACAATTGATGAAGCCATTGAATTGGCAAAGATGGGAAAAGGGTCATTAGTATGTTCCATTGTTACAGGCAATGATAAAATTGCAAAAGAATTTGTAATCGGTGCTGCTTGTATGCATGGTCGTATCTTAGTTTTAAATGCTGATTGCGCCAAAGAAAGTACCGGGCATGGTTCGCCAATGCCTTTGTTAACACATGGTGGTCCGGGTCGTGCAGGTGGAGGAGAAGAAATGGGAGGAAAACGAGGCGTGTTCCATTATTTGCAACGTACAGCTATTCAAGGCTCACCAACTACTTTAAGTAATATCACGAACAATTATCAATATGGGGGAAAATATATAGTAAAAGATATCCATCCATTCAAACGATATTTCGAAGAACTGGAAATTGGTGAAACACTGATCACCGAAAAACATAAGGTAACATTAGAAAATATTGAAGCATTCGCTGAATTAAGCGGGGATAAATTTTATGCACACATGGATGCCAATTCCCTGGATGGAACAATATTTACCGGACGAGTGGCACATGGTTATTACATTTTGTCCAGAGCAGCAGGTTTATTTGTGGATGCACCAAAAGGTCCTGTATTACTGAATTACGGGATTGATGAATGTCGATTCACCAAACCTGTTTATCCCGGAGCTGAAATTGGAGTGCGTTTTACATGCAAAGAAAAAATTGCGCAGGAAAAAAAATCAGATGAAGATATTGCAAAAGGAATTGTAAAATGGTTGGTTGATGTGTATGATGAAACAGGTGAAACAGTTGCCATTGCTACCATCTTAACAATGGTAAAAAAGAAGAACCAGGAATAAAAATTGGGTTTGTTTTTTATTCAAAAAATATTAAAGCGTATGTTTAGCATCAGGCAACATATTTTCTAATGTCCAGTCTAATTGTTTTACCAATTCTGCTTTACGGGGAGGACAATTTTTTACGGAACAAATAGGGCAGGAGCTGGGCAGACAAGGGTCAGCATGAATAAAAAATTCTACATCCCCCTCTAGTTTTTCTTTTATTAGATTTTCAACAGCGGTTACTTCCTTATGCGAATCTTCCAATGTGTCGTACCATGGCAAGGTAATATGTGAATCAATATGTAAATGCGGACCATATTTTAAAACGCGTAAATTGTGCATATCGATCCACTTTTCTCTTCTGTTGGTATTTAAAATTTCTACTACCTGATTTAGTTTTTCATAATCAGCCTCATCCAATAAACTATTTACAGATTCTTTAATTAATTTATACCCGGTAACGAAAATATATAAGCCGAAGAGTATGGCAATAACATTATCCAGCCAGTTCAGTTTTGTAAAATAAATGACCAACAAACCTATTACTAATCCTACGCTTGAAATTGTATCTGAAAGTAAATGTTTACCATCTGCTACCATTAATGATGAATTACGAGCCTTACCTTGTTTTAGTAGATAAGCACCCATAAAATAATTGGCGGCACCTGCAAATACCGAAATATAAACACCAATATCTAATGAACTGATCTCAGCAGGATGAAAAAAAGCCAGTACAGATTTGATTAAAATTCCACTACCGGCAATAATTATTAAACCTCCCTCAATTCCTACTGATAAGTATTCAATTTTCCCATGTCCATATGGATGATTTTCATCTTTTGGTTGCGAAGCATAATAAATGCTAAACAACGCAAAACTTCCGGCAACAACATTAATGATACTTTCTAAAGCATCAGTTAAAATAGCATTTGAATGGGTGATGACATAGGCAGTAAACTTAATTCCCATTAACAAAATGCTAAAAATCAGCATCATGCGCATGGTCTTAATTTTGAACAAATTACTTTCGGAGATCATTTCGTAAACATATGAAAAATGAATTGAATCGAATATGATATTCGGCAGAAAAATTTATCTTTGAGAAAACTTAAAAAAAGATGGATTCATTTTTTAAAGATTTAAAAGTTGTCGAATTAGCCAATGTTTTAGCTGGTCCTGCAGTGGGTATGTTTTTTTCAGAACTAGGTGCCGAAGTAATAAAAATAGAAAATAAATTAACAAATGGTGATGTAACACGTACCTGGAAATTAGCTTCTGAAAACAAAGAAACAGCAATTTCTGCATATTATGCATCTGTCAATTGGAACAAGAAAAGCATATTTCTTGATTTGAATAGACCAGAGGATAAGCAACAGGTTTATAATTTTATCAAAGATGCAGATATAGTCATTTCAAATTATAAACCGGGGGATGACCTGAAATTAAATATGGATTATGAAACATTAAAAAAAATAAATTCAACCATTATATATGCACATCTTACCGGATTTGGGAAAACCAACAAACGAACTGCGTATGATATTGTTTTACAGGCAGAAACAGGTTTTATGTATATGAATGGAACACCTGAAAGCGGACCATTAAAATTGCCTGTTGCACTCATTGATATTCTGGCAGCTCATCAGATGAAAGAGGCAATTTTGATAGCCTTGATAAAAAGATTAAAAACAGGAAAAGGATCAGCTATTCATGTTTCTTTATTTGATTCGGCAATAGCCTCACTTGCAAATCAGGCAAGTAATTGGCTGATGACAAAATTTAACCCTCAGCCAATAGGTTCTTTACATCCCAATATTGCTCCTTATGGCGAAATATTTACGACAAAAGATAAAAAGCAAATTGTACTGGCTATAGGCACTGATAAACAGTTTGAAAAATTATGTATAGAATTAAAAGCAGAAGATTTTGTTAAAAATCCAAAATTCGTAACGAATTCGGAGAGGGTGAAAAACAGGAACGAATTATTCGTTTTGCTTCAACCAATTTTCGAAAAACATCTTTCCGCTGAATTAATGAAAACATTCATATTAACTGATATTCCTGCCGGATTGATAAAATCTATAAAAGAAGTTTTTGAAGATTCGGAGATAAATTCATTAATTATAACTAAAAATAATGATGTTGATAACGATTCAAAAAGAGTAAAAACTCTTGCTTTTTCCTTTTCTGATTGACTCTCAGGTTTTCAATTCCTCCTTTTTTTTGGTGAATAATTTTTTTAATACAGTTTTTTATTTTATATTTGTTTTAATAAACTAAAAGTGCAAACTTTTTCAAAGATGAAATTTAAAACACTACTATTTATTTTATTGACAATCCCATTCTTTGCTTCCGGCCAGGCAATGAAAGGAAAAACTTCCCGTAAAAAGGGCGGAGGATTTTCCACAGGCAAAAAAAAACCACGAAAAGAGTATGTAGTAGGAATTGGAGTAGCTAACTTTTTGGGCGACCTGGGCGGAGCGAATCAAATAGGTACCCATTTTGTAAAAGATCTTGAACTTTCCATGACTCGCCCATCTGTGGCAATAGGTATGCGTTATAAATTTAATAAACGCATGGCTGTAAAAGGTGGTTTTTATTACCAATTAGTTAGCGGATATGATAAATTAACAAAGGAGCAATTTCGAATGAATCGAAATTTAGCCTTTCGTTCAAGTTTATATGAACTTTCGGTACAAGCAGAATTCTATTTTACAAAAGAACAGCAAGGACATTTATATAAAATTAAGAATGCAAAAGGAATGAAAAGTTATGACTTTCAGGGTTATATTTTTCTTGGTTTCGGTGGCTTGTATTTTAACCCGAAAGCAAACTATAATGGTAGATGGGAGGCTTTGCAACCTTTAGGTACAGAAGGACAAGGATTACCCGGTGGTCCCAAAAAATATAAACGAATTACTGCGTGTATCCCTTACGGTTTAGGTGTTAAAGAAGGATTGAATAAGGATTGGAGCATAGGATTGGAAGTTGGTATGCGTTATACCTTTTCTGATTACATTGATGATGTTAGTTCAAATTATTATGATAATGCTGCTATAAAGACTGCTAATGGACAAATGGCGGCTGATCTGGCTGATCCTTCACTTTATAAAATGCCCCCTGAACTGGGTGGCGACAATACAGATTCATGGCAATCGGCACCAGGACAACAACGTGGAAACCCAAAAGATAAAGATGCTTATATGTTTATTAATATAACCATATCATACAAAATGCCTTACAAGCGCAGAACCCGCTCGAAATTCTAATTTTGAAACTTAAAAATATTATACTGCTTGAGCCTCAAACCCAAAAAGAGTTTGAGGCTTATTATTTGTTACGTTACCAAACATTGCGTAAGCCCTGGAACAAACCTTCAGGAAGCGAAAAAGATGATCAGGAAAATGAAAGTATTCATTTGATGGCCTGTGATGAAAATAGAAACATTTTAGGTGTTTGCCGATTACAGTTCAATTCCTCAATTGAAGCCCAGTTACGTTATATGGCTGTAAAAGAAGGTACACAAGGTTTAGGCATCGGAAAAAAATTAATCGAATTTGCCGAGCAGAAAGCAAAAGAGAAAAGCGCTGAAAAAATGATCTTACAATCCCGGGAGATAGCGATTGGTTTTTATGAAAAATGTGGATATAGGATCGTTGAAAAGAGCTATTTAATGTGGGACCAAATTCAGCATTATTTGATGGAAAAAAAACTCTGATCAATGCATTTTATTTTTGGGCACTTTCCAGTTCTTTATTTATGATTTTATTTATTTCATCTGCTTTGCTGATCATCATAAAATGCGTTCCGTTTTTTATTGTGTAATCACAATTTGCTATTAATTTATGTGGTAAAACCTGATCTGCTGTTCCATGAATATGAACAACGCTTTCAGGACATTCTGTGTTGTTCCATTGCATGATACAATGTACAGCTCCTTTGAAATAGTTTTTAGGAGCTGTTTCCAGCATTTCCAAAAATTTTTTTGCCTGATCTTCTGTTGTAACTCCAAATTGTTTTTTTAATAAAAATGCAGCTTTTTTATACATTCTATCACTAATGTATTTATACATTGGGATTCGTTTCCACATTTTAATTTTTTGAGGAACTTCAGAACGTGTCTTACTGCTTGAAACAATAAATGTTTTAACCGGGTCTAATTTTTTCGCGATCTCCATACAACACATTCCACCAAATGAAACTCCTATCAATGCAAAAGGTTGAGATGTATCTATCTGATTTGTTAATCGCATGGCATAACTTGCCAGGGATTCGTTTCTATGTGGTGTTTCCCATTTGATATGATGGATCATACAATTATTCAGTTTAAGATTCTTGAATAATCTTCCATCTACACCCATTCCTGGAATACAATAAACGTTTAGCATACCACAAAGATACTTACAATCGTTCTTTAAACCAATCCAGCGTTTCTCTTCTTGCCTCCTCATGATGTTCACCTGTCCATATATGATAAGCGCCTTGCATGGTGACCAATTTATTTGAAACTCCTAAATTATCTAACTTAGCTTTCATACGTTCTGCATTGCAATAAGGCACCCCGGGATCTTCTGTTCCGTGAATCAGTAATGTGGGCACCGAAGTGTTTTTTAAATTCCAAAAGGGGGATGCTGCTTTATAACGTAGTGTATCATCTGAATTATTAAGTGCACAGCCGGTATAAATTTTAAAAAGCTGCTCCGACAATGTGATATTCAATTGATCGTGATCGATCAAATTTGTAAGCCCGGCCCAGGAAGCACAGGCTTTTATTTTCCCATCTTCATTGTAAAGGTAAGAAGTTAGCATTGCAATATGTCCTCCTGCACTATGTCCGGCCAAACCAAAACGTGTTGTAGAGATCTGCCATTTTTCTGATTTGGAGCAAATGAAATCGATCGCTTTGCGAATGTCCAATGGCAGATCAGGATGATGCACCGCACTTATATCGGAAGCATATCTGTAATTCAAAGTAACACAAGCAATACCTTCATCTGCAAAATTCTGAATGTCCTTTGCGAAATAATTTTTATTCCCCATCACCCAGGCACCTCCATGGATGAGGATTACAACAGGTGTATTTGTTGTTCTGTTTTTTGGTAAAGCGATATCGAAATAATTTCGAAAGCTTTCTCCATAACGCATATCAATTAATGTTTGTTTGCGATTTGGATTTAGTAAACTTTCTTGAAGGCTTTCTTCTTTTTTACAAGTGATGAAGAATACTGAAATCACTATAATTGCGGAGATCATTTTTAGGTGTTTCATGGCAGGTGAGGTTTGGTGAAACTATGACCTAAAAACGAAGTATTTCAAAAAATATTATTTCAGAAATTTATTAGTATAATCTTCTCTGCTTTTATTGATCACTTCAAACGCCTCTTCACGGCCGTAAACATTCGTGATTTCACAAGTTGGTTTTTCTTGTCCGGGAATATTTTTATAGGTTAAAAAATAATGTTTTAAACGATTAATTACTGCTTCGGTACAATCAGTAATATCTTTCCATTGCTCAAAAACTTCATCATCTTTCATTATGGCAATTATTTTATCATCTGCTTCTCCTTTGTCAAGCAATCGCAACCCTCCAATAGGATATGCCTGACACATAATGCCGCCCTGGATGACAGAGCGTTCACTCAACACACAAATATCTAAAGGATCGCCATCTCCTTTTGTAACAACTCTTCCCGATTTTAATGCCGCATATTCTGCAATTTTTATATCACAATAGGTTTGTGGAATAAATCCATAAAGACTCGGAACAACATTCGAAAATTTTTGCGGACGATCAATTTTTAAATGACCACTTTCTTTATCGATCTCGTATTTTACGGTATCTGTTGGGACAATTTCAATATAAGCAGTTACAAGGTTCGGTGCTCCATCACCTATGTTTATACCATGCCAGGGGTGTGCAATATATTTATGTATCATTTTTTATTTTAGATAAAGTTTAATTTTTAGTTGAATTTTTCAATTTCATTTCGACTTATTTTGAGAATTTTTTCGCGTTCGTAATTTTGAAAATAAATAGTAAGATTCCTATGTCAGGTCGTAATAACTTCTTTAATATCATTTCGACCAAAGAGAGAAATATCTCATTTTCGATAAACGGATTTCTTTTGCTTTTCATTTCGCTCGAAATTGACATTTAAAGCTCTAAAGGTATAGATCAGAAAAGTACTTTGAAATGACTATCATCAAGGTTGTTTTTCAATAAAAAAAATTAATGAACGATCATTTTTTTAGTTTGTTCATATTCATTACAACTTAAAGAATAATAGTAGATCCCGGAGCTTAAGCTGAAAGAAGATGCATTGAAAATATAATCATAATTACCTTCGTTAAATTGTTCATTCTCATACAATGTGGCAACTTTATGCCCCAGTATATCATAAACAAACAAATTTACTTTTGTTGATTTTTTCAAATTAAATTTAATCCATGTATTTTCTTTAAATGGATTTGGATAGTTTTGCTTTAATTCCAAAGGTGAATAGGAGGTAAGGCTCGATTCGTCAATCCCCAATGTGGTTCCATTTACAATGGCTGTCCAAACGCTTAATGTACCACTCGAAAATGCCATCCAGATTGGCCGTATAACATTATTGGTTACGGAGATCCCTATGTAATCGCCAAAGAAAACGGAAGAGCTGGGAACAAATGCTGTTTGGTTTATTTTATAATTAGTAAATGAATTTCCGCCATCAATGGTTCGGGCTAAGTAAACATCTGTTTGGAGACTGGAAGAGGAATAATTTCTCCTGTCATAAAAAATAAAATATACAGATCCTGTTGTCTGGTCGATGCACATCCAGGTTAAAAACTGTTGTTTGCCGGGAGCGTCATTATTTACCCGCATGGGTATGCTCCATGTTAGTCCTTCATCAGTTGATTTTATTAACCAAACATCGGTATCACCGGTTCCATTGCGTTGATCGGTCCAGTTGATATATATAGTTCCGTTATTCGGACCGCCACTTATATCACATGATGTGGCAGGTAAGCCGTTGCACCTATCCAATCCGGTAATGTTATAGTCCCAACCTCCGGGCATACTTGTTACTAAGGTTTCCTGAGGCAACCATGTATTTCCATCATCTAAACTTTTATTAAATACAATTCCATTGGGTCCGGCCCATGCAACATAAATTTCTCCATTCGGCCCAACAGTTGGAACGGCACCTTCTACCGTATTATCACTGTCAACACAATCTCCGGCTTGAGCACTTATTCGTTTTGGCATGCTCCAGGTTAATCCGCCATCCGCTGATTTTGAAAATAAAATAACTGTACTGTCTGTAGGAACAGTTGTCCCGTAATTATCAAATTGTGTCCAGGTAATGTAAATTTCGTTTGTAAGGTGATTAACAGCAACACCTTCTTTATCTTGAATTTTGGGATTATTTGGTAATGGATAGGTGCCAGCGTTCCAGTTTGCACCTCCATCAGTTGATTTTTGAATTACTATTCTATCCAGAAAGTTTGGGCTCCCCCATCCATCATGGGAAGGATCTGCTAAATGTGAAAAAAAGAATGCTCCTGTTGTATCGCAAAAAACTATTGGATCCCCCCAAACTCCATTAGTTGTGTCTGATAAAATATTTATATTCCAGGTAAGGCCGGCATCGTTTGAAAAGAAAACATTATCGATGTTAGCCCCTGCAACAATTTGATTGGTGTTCTTTGGGTTAATACAAATAGAAACTTCTTCCGGATCATTTGTATTACTGATCATTATATTTTGAAATTGCCCAAATGAAGCTGTTGCAAGAAGTATTGTTAAACTGGAAACAAAATATTTTTTCATTTTTTTTATTTATCGTATTCAAAGATAGGGAATGAAAAAGGAAAGGCCAAGTCTCTTCGAGTTCGACCCCTTCGACTTTGCTCTGGATAAACTCCGGGAGAGTATCGAGAAGTAATTAACAGATGCACTCCATTGACTTCATAAGTTCTCGATAAGTTTTTCAAAAAAGAAAAACACTCGAACTGACTACACGATGTCACTTCGAGGGGTAATTTTTTTTCAAAAAAAGCAATATAAAATGACGTCTATTTCATTGCTTACAGGATTATGTCCCCCTTTGAAGGGCAATGTCAT